>Ga0307377_10002315_pt1 | contig 22546 bp, 20 predicted proteins | sample TR3MG_FD_202535 | JGI IMG/M metagenome (GOLD analysis project Ga0307377, IMG submission 202535) | Soil microbial communities from Risofladan, Vaasa, Finland - TR-3 | ecosystem: Environmental > Terrestrial > Soil > Coastal area > Acid sulfate soil | place: Finland: Risofladan, Vaasa | collected...
CGAGCTGGGTGCCGAAGAATGCGCTCTTGAGGTTGATCGCGAGCACCTTTTCATACTGCGCCTCGGTCGTATCGAGAATCGAAGTGCGCGTCTCGACGCCGGCGTTGTTGACCATGATGTCGACGCGTCCGAATTCCCTGACTGCCGCGGCAAACAGCGTCTGCAACTCGGCGACCTGGCTGACGTCGGCCCTCACGCCGATGACGGCATCCCCGAGCGCGTGAACCTGCTTTTCCAGTTCTTCCGTCGCATCCGGATGCGCGACGTAGTCGATCACGATGTTCGCGCCTTGCCGGGCGAGTTCCAATACGATTGCCATACCGATGCCGCTGTTGCCGCCGGTGACGACGGCGACCTTTCCTTTAAGAGTCATGCTTCCTCCTCGGCTGGAGAGCCGGATGAGTGGCGGTGAAATTCATATTGCCTGATGCGGTTTCGCTGCATGCGAGGACCCCACCAGGGCAACGTCGACGACCGCGCCGGATCGCGGCCGGTTCGCGCGCGAACGTCCCGCGCAACCGGGGTGGTGTCGGCCCGGCTCAGAGTCCGAGATACGCCTGGCGGATATCGGGCCGCGACTCGAGTTCGGCGGGAACGCCCTCGGTGAACACGCGTCCCTCGGCGATCACATAGGCGTAGTCGCTGAGCGCGAAGGCAAGATGCACGTTCTGCTCGACCAGCACGATGGTCAGTCCGTCGTCCTTCAGCGTCTTGAGGGTGGAGAAGATCTGTTGCACCACCAGCGGGGCGAGACCGAGCGAGAGCTCATCGATGGCCAGCACGTCCGGGTCGGACATCAGGCCGCGCGCGATCGCGAGCATCTGCTGCTCGCCGCCCGAAAAGGTGCCTGCGCGCTGGTGACGCCGCTCCTTGAGCCGCGGAAAGAGCGTGTACACGCGCTCCATGCGGCTGGCGTAGCTGCGTGCGCCGCGTTGGGCGAAGGCGCCCATCTCGAGGTTCTCTTCGACCGACATGTCGCTGAACAGCTGCCGGCCCTCGGGCACCAGCGCGAAGCCGCGCTCCGCCATCAGGTGCGGCGACAGCCGGGTGACGTCCTCGCCTTTGAACGTCACTTTGCCGGCCCAGGGGCGGATGCTGCCGACGATCGCGCGCAGCGACGTGGTCTTGCCGACGCCGTTCGCGCCGACGATAGTGGTCAGCCCGCCAACCGCCGCGCGCAACGAGATCCCCCACAGCACCTGCACCTCGTCGTAACCGGCCTCGAGCGCCTCCACCTGAAGAATCGCTTCGCTCATCGCGTACTCGCGCGCAGCTTGTCGGCGAGCCCCGGGTCGCCGAGATAGGCTTCGATCACCACCGGGTCGGCGGCCACCTCTGCCGGCAGCCCTTCGGAGAGCTTGGTGCCGGAGTTCAGCACCACGATCCGGTCCGACAGGCTCATGATCGCCTGCATCAGATGCTCGATCATCAGGATCGAAATGCCGCGCGCGCGGATCGAGCGGATGATCCCGATCATGCGGTCGACCTCGGTCGGGTTGAGCCCCGCCAATACTTCGTCGAGCAGCAGCAGCGTCGGCTTTGCTGCGAGCGCGCGCGCGAGCTCCAATAGCTTCTTGCCTACGATCGTGAGCTGCGACGCCGGCGTGTCGATGCGGTCCTCGAGGCCGACCATCGCCAATGCCTCGATCGCAGCCTGGCGCCCGCGCGCGAGGCGCGGATTTTCGCGGCCGAAGCAGGCGCCGACGATGCAGTTCTCGAGCACGCTCATGGTCAGAAACGGCTGCACGATCTGGTTGGTGCGCGCGAGTCCATGCCGCGCGACCCGGTATGGCGCCGCCGCCGTAATGTCGGCGCCGGCGAACAGCACCCGGCCCTGGTCCGGCGCAACCACGCCGTTGATCAGGTTGAACGCGGTGGACTTGCCTGCGCCGTTCGGCCCGATCATGCCCAGGATCGTGCCTTCCTCGACCGTGAAGCTGAGTGACTGCACCGCCTGCAAGCCGCCGAAGCGCTTGCTCACGTTATCGACCTCGAGCAGCGCGCTCATTCGAGGAACCGCCTCAGGCGCGGCCAGCGCCGGTAGAGCCAGCCCATGAGGCCGCCGGGGGCGAACAGCACGATGCCGAGCAGCAGCGCGCCCGCGATAACCAGCTGGAAGTTCGAGAACGTCGGGGAGGTGAGCAGCCAACCGCGCAACTGCTCGTACAGAAACGCGCCGATCGCCGGCCCGATTACGGTACCCTGACCGCCCAGCATCGCGATCACGATGACCTCGGTCGAGAGCTGCAGGTCGAACGCGTCCGGCGGCTGGATGAACGCGCTCTTGAAAAAGTAAAGGCCGCCGGCGATCGCCGGCAGCAGGGCCGAAAGGCTGTATACGATCGCCTTGTAGCGCGGCGTCGGCACGCCGAGCACCGCGGCCGCATCTTCGTTCTGCCCGATCGCGAGCAGGCCGAGGCCGAACTTCGAGCGCTTGACCGCATAGCTGAGATACAGCGACAGCCCCATCACGCCCACCAGCAGGTAATAAATCACCCACAGTGCCTTGGCGGCCCCGCCGAGCGGCTGAAACAGCGCGGGCGACAGGTAGATGCCGCTGGAGCCGCCCCAGGGTCCGAAGTTGGAAACGAAGGCCATCACCGCCTCGTTGACGCCGATGGTGGCGAGCGCGAAGTAAGCGCCGCGCAGGCGCAGAATTCCGAGGCCGAACAGCAGCGCCAGTGCGCTCACCGCGATGCCGCCCGCAATCAGCGCCGCGGCAAGCGGCCAATGCTGCGCGCTCATCAGCCACACGCAGAAGTAGCCGCCCAGCCCGAAGAACACGATGCTGCCGAAATTTACGTAACCGGCATAGCCGAGGATCATGTTGAGGTTGCTCGCGAGCGTGATATAGACGGTCGCGAGCAAGAGCCCCTCGCGCAGCCCGACGTTGTTGCCCCACGTCGGCACCAGCACGAACGCAACGATGATCGCGCCGATGATCCAGAAGAACGGCCGGCGCAGCATCGTCATGCCGAGACCGCGTTCATTGGGCGCGCGTCCCGCGTATGCCGAACACGCCGAGCACGCCGCCCGGGAACGCGATCAGCACCACGACGAACAGCACGAATTCGATCACCGGGGTCCAACTCACCGGCATGAACGGCGTGGCGAGGCCCTCGAGCAGGCCGAGCGCGACGCCGGCGATCAGCGCGCCAATGGGGTTGCCGAGGCCTCCGAGCACCGTTACCACGAAACTCTTGAGCAGGTAGGGATCGCCCGTGAGCACGGTGAACGGGAACATGGTCGCGATCAACATCCCCGAGACGCCGGCGAGGGAGACGCCGATGCCGAAGGTCAGCGCCAGCACGCGCCGGGTCGGGATGCCGACCAGCTCGGAGGCGTCGCGACTGCCGGCCACCGCGCGCACCGCCTTGCCGGTGCGTGTGCGGTGGAGAAAGACATAAAGCGCCGCGGCGATCACCACCGTGAGCGCAGCCGCCATCAGGTGGGTGCCGGGAAAGGTGTAGCGCCCGAGGGACAGGCCCGGCAGCGAGATCGGGACGTTGTACAGATCCGTGCCCCACACCGCGGTGCCCAGACCGATCAGCACCAGGTTGACGGCGAAGGTGGACAGCAGGCTCATCAGCGGCGGCTGCCCGACCAGGCGATGCACCGCGATCCAGTACATCGCGACGCCGACGAAAAAGCCGCCGATGAGGACCAGCGGCAGCGTCGCGTACACCGGTATGCCGGCCGTCCCCGCGAGCAGGAATGCGGCGAACATGCCGAGGACGATCATCGTGCCGTGGGTCAGGTTGATCACGTCCATCACGCCCCAGATGAGCGTGATGCCCATCGCCGCGAGCCCGTACACCGAGCCGATCAGGACGCCGTCCAACAGCGATGCGAGAATTCCGATCATCTGCCGCGCTCACAAAATTGGGGGCCGGCCCCGCAGGGACCGGCCCCCGTGAGCCGGCACCTTTTGCCGTTAATGTATCGGATAAACGACCTTCGCGGTAGCGGCGGCGGTAGGCCAGACCATTTCCTTCACCAGCTTGCCGCCCTTCATCTGCCACTGCGCGAGCACCATATCGTGGGCGGTCTGCAGTCCGTGGCTGTCTGCGGCGGTCGAGAACTTGTCGTGGCCCCAGAACGTGGTCACGTCCATCGCGTTGAGCTTCGCCGCGACTTTCTCCCGATTGAGCGAGCCCGCCTCCTCGATCGCATGCTGCAGCAGCAGACCTTGGGCGTAACCCCCGGCCGCGTGATAGTCCGGATCGACTTTGTACTTGGCGCGATAGCGCTGGGTAAACTGCGCGACCGTGGGCCCGAACTCGGATTTGTACTTAACCTGCGGTTCCCATTGCGACGGAACCGAAACCCCGTTCGCTCCGGCTCCAAGGGTCGCGAACTGAGCGCTGTCCGGGGCGACCAGGATCGACACCCACTTGAGGTTGGCTTTCTGGTCGTGCAACTGGCGCGCAAGCGTCGCACCGTCCGCATAGTGTCCGCCGCCCATGAACGCGTCGGCTCCGGAGGAGATAATCTTGTTGATGATCGCCGTGAAATCGGTCGTCGCCGGCGGATAGGATTCGTCCATGGCAACCGTGAAGCCGGCTGCCTCGGCCTCCTTCTTGGCCGCCTGCACCACCGCCTTCGAGAACGGGTCATCCGAGTAGACGAACGCTATCTTGGCGTGCGGGTCGTGCTCCTTCAGCACCGCGATCGATCCGCTCAGGTAGTGCCCGGCCGGAGTGAGAATCTGGTACAGGTACTTGTTGCCGAGCTCGAAAATCTTCTCCTCGGCACCGCCCGAATCCATCATGATCGTGCCGTACTGCTCGGTAATCACCGCAGCGGTCGCGGTCAGACCCGACGAGTAGGGGCCGAACAGAAACTGCGCCTTGTCCTGCACGATGAGCCGCGTATAGAGCTGCTGCACGCGCCCGCCCTGCGACTGGTCGTCGTAGCTGACGAACTTCACCTTGTAGTGCTTGCCGCCGACCTTGATCCCACCCGCCGCGTTCACCTCGTCGCGCCACAGCTTCGCGCCGTCCATCACGTAGGTCGAGTCGACATTCAGGGCGCCGGTTTCCGATGCCGTCATGCCGATGGTGATCGTGTTCGCCGCGAATGCGGCAGGGACGATCAGGGCCCCGACTGCTGCCAACAAGAGCTTATTGGTGCGCTTAATCATACCCTTCTCCTTAGTCGTTTGTTGTACATATAAGTACCGAAAAGTGTAAACGACGGCCGAACGCACGTAAGGTGCCGAAGGTCACGACTTTGCGCTGCCGGGCGTCACGCCCTGAAAATTCCGCCGCTCAGGAGCGGAAAGTGACTAAAGTCACTTTCGCGATGCGCGCGTTCAATCGCCGCGCTGCTGGCGTACCGACATCACCGCAAGCTCGGTGCGCGTATTGGCGTGAAGCTTTTCCATGATGCGGCTCACATAGTTCTTTACCGTGCCCTCGGCCAGGCACATGGCGGCAGCGATCTGCTTGTTGCTCCTGCCGTCGGCGATGAGGCCCAGGATCTTTTCCTCCTTCTCGCTGAGCGCCCCGGTCAGGGACGCACCCGCATCGCCTTGGCGGGCCGCCTCGCGCTTGCCCGGGGCTGCAGGCATGTTCGCGGCGCCGGCTGCGGAAGCGGCGTCCAGACTGAAAGCCAGGCGCCGAAACTGATCCATCATCTTGCGCGCGATCTCCGGCGTCAGGCAGGACTCGCCGCGATGCACCGCGCGCACGGTTTCGAGCAGTTCTTTTTCGCTCGCATCTTTCAGCAGGTAGGCGTGTGCGCCCGCCCGGACCGCCTCGAACACCGTCTCTTCGGTGTTCACCGTGGTCAACACCAGCACCTGCGTGTCGGGCAGCGACAGCGTGATCTCGCGCGTGGCGGCCACGCCGCCTTTGCGCGGCATGTGCAGATCCATCAACACCACGTCCGGCCGCAGGCGCTCCGCCAGCTCGACCGCCTCCACGCCGTCGCCAGCCTGCCCGACCACCTCGATGTCGGGCTCCGAGGACAGTATCAGCGTCATCCCGCGGCGTATCAGCGCCTGGTCATCGGCGACGAGCACCCGGATGCGGCGGGTGCCGGCCGCAGACGCACCCGTCAACTGGCGCTCCCGCCGCCGGCATCCGTGCTGCCCGCGCTTTGCTTGGCGTCGAGCTGCTCGCGGATGCGCCCGACCACCGGTGACGGCAGCCGCGCCGTCAGGTATCCCAGCATGGCGGAGACGGCGCGCGCTGCCTGGGCCGAAGATATTCCGGCCTCTCGCGCGACCAGTTCAATCAGTTCATCCACTTCGAAAAACCCCTGCGTCAAGAACGTGCGAGGCAATGACCAGAAGCTGCCGTCACGAGGGGAAGCTACCGGATGTCCTGCCCGATTGCGAGGGCCGCAGGTCATCAGTTTGATGTTACTTTCGTCACCTGCGACAATGGATACACTTTGGCGATCTCGTCGATACATCCGCTGGCACGCTATCTCGATCCCCGCCGCAGCCTGGTTTCCGCCGTTGGCTGGCTGGTGTTCGCATTATCCATCGGTCTCGTGCTGGCTGCCAGCACCTGGGTGGACCACATCGTGCGCACCGGCCTGCTCGATCTGCGCGGCCGGCACCTGGAGCAGGCGGCCGGCGGCATCGTCGACGAACTGAATCTGAATTTTGCGCTGAAGCTGCAATCGGCGCGCGCATTGGCCGCGATGCTGGCCACCGAACTGCACGACGAAAACCAGGCGACGATTTCCAGGCTGCTCGCCAATCTGCAGCATTCTTCTCCCGAATTCGAACGCATCGTCGTGGCTGACGCGCGGGGCCGGGTTCTCGCAAGCACCGATGGCGCGATCGTGAACGCGAGTGTCGCCAAGCGCGCCTGGTTCGCGCTGGGCCTGAAAGGCGCGAAACTCGGCCAGGTGCGCGTGGTCCCGGCTGCGGACGCCACTCCAGGCGCCAACGGCGTTGCGACGGGGCCCTTCGTCGAACTGGCCGCTTTGGTGACGGACGTCAACGGAGAGGCAATCGGTGTAATCGGGATACGGGTGAGCAAGGACTGGCTGCTGAAGTCCGCGCGTGATCTTGGGCGCAAACTGCAGGAGGAGAGCGGCAGCGAAGCGCTGCTGCTGGACGGACACGGCGGCGTGCTGCTCGCCGCCGCAAGCGTGCAGGGCAAGCGCTGGTTGAGCACCATCGAATCCAAAAGCGCCACCGCATCGCCGAGCGCAATCGGCGTACCAGGCGCCGGCATCGATTGGCCCGCGCATGTCGAACGCCTGGGCGACGGCAGGCGCTATCTGCTCGCACGCGCAATGCCAAGAACGTCGGACGCCTTGCACGCTCTCGGCTGGTACGTGGTGGTGCTCGAGCCCTACCAGGACGCGATCGCGCCCGCGAGAGTTCTGCAGGCGCAGATCACCGCCGTGTTGCTGGGCCTGGGGCTGCTCGCCGCGCTGCTGGGCGTGCTGCTGGCGCGCCGCGTGACCCGCGGCCTGGATACCATCGCGCGCTCGGCCGACGCCGTCATGACCGGCGCCGCGGAAAGGATCGCCGTGCCATCCGGACGGAACGAAGCGGCACGGCTGGGCCTCGCGCTGGACGGGCTGCTCACCTCGCTGCAGCGCGAACAAAGCGAATTGCAGGCCCTGAACGCCGAGCTCGATCAGCGGGTGGCGGCGCGCACGCGCCAGATCGAGCGCCTGGCGGAACAAGCGCGGTTTGCCGCCGTGGCGCGCGAGCGCCTGAAGCTCGCGCGCGACCTGCACGACACGCTGGCGCATTCGATGATGGCAGTGCTCACCGAGATCCGCATTTTGCGAAAGCTTTCGGCCACCGATCCCGCTGCGGCAACGGAGGAATTGGCGCGCGCAGAGGAAACGGCGCAGCAAGGCCTGAAGGAAGCCCGCGCGGCGATTGCGCAGCTGCGGTTCAACTCGGTGCGCGATGCGGGTCTGGCGACGGCGCTGGGCGATTTCGTCAAAATGTTCGTCGAGCGTACCGGCATCGCAGTGCAATACACGAGCGACGCGCAGGCAGGCGCGATCGCCGACGAACGCGCCGAGACCCTGTTCCGGATTGCCGAAGAGGCGATGCGCAACATTCAGCGGCATGCCGGGGCGAAGCGCGTGACGATGTCCTTGCGCGCGCCGGACCAGGGCCGCGGGCTGACGCTTACCATCGCCGACGACGGCATCGGCTTCGACGTGCAGGCCGCCCGCCCGGGACATTACGGCCTCGCGGGTCTGCGCGAGCAGGCACAGCTGATCGGCGCGGTGCTTACGATCGACAGCGTCCCGCAACGCGGCACCACGATCAGCGTCGCGCTGGCGCCGGAAACGGATGCGTGACCGCTGCCGCGTTCGGATTGGCGTCAGTGGCGTCGCAAAGGTTTGGAGGGACTCCGGGGGAGTTGGGGGGTGCAGCATCACCCGGTCGAGCAGCCGGATTCCCGCCTGGCTGAAGCGGCAGGCGAGGCGGTCCGAAGTCTGCGTTTGGAGCGAAACCTTTCGTCAGGACGAACGCGCGTTCGTGTTCGTCCTTGGCGCTGCCTTCACGACGCCGGCTGCGACATGCAGCACTTCTTGTATTTCCTGCCGCTGCCGCAGGGGCAGGGGTCATTGCGGTTCGCCTTGGGCGCGGGCACAGCGCTCTCGGACTTGATCGAGCGCATGTAGTTCTCTATCGGCTCGCCCGAGCTGCGGTGCCACGCGAGCTTCTGCAGATAGGGGCGGCTGTGACTGTAGAACCGCTTCAGGCCGGGACACAGATAGTTCAGCCCCGCCTCGCCCTCCGGCGTCGTGGCGAGGCGGTCCTTCGGGCAGCCGCCGTTGCACAAGGGCAGCACCTCGCACTCGCGGCAATAGCGCGGCAGGCGCTCGCGTTTGTCGCGGCCGAATTCGCGCAGCGCGGGACTCTCCAGCAGATCGACCAGCGGCGTTTCGCGGATATTCCCGAGGCGGTGCTCCGGGTCGACGAAGTGGTCGCAGGCATAGACGTCGCCGTTGTGTTCCAACACGACGATATTGCCGCAGACCTGCTTGGACACGCACTGCGCATGCTCCATGCCGAGGAACGGCCGGGTTGCCTCGTCGAAGTTGTGTATATGGACCCGGCCGACGTCGTGTCGCACCCATTCGTCGAACACGGTGCACAGGAAAGTCCCATAGGCTTCCGCGGGAACGGATTCCGCGCTGAGCTGGCGGTCCGCGCGCTGCGCCACCAGAGGCAGGAACTGGAGGAACCTGACCCCGGCATCCTTGAAGAAGCGATACACCGCAGCCGGCTGGCGCACGTTGCGGCTGTGGACCACGCACAGGACGTCGCAATGGATGCGGCGCTGCTGCACCAGGCGTAGCGCGTGCAGCACGCTCCTGTGCGTCGCTCTTTGCTGCTTGTCGGTGCGATAGTGGTCGTGCAGCTCCCTCGGCCCGTCCAGGCTGAGGCCGACGAAAAATCCCTCCGCCTCGAGAAAATCGCACCATTCCCCGTCGAGCAGGGTGCCGTTGGTCTGAATGCTGTTGAGGATCTCGCGCCCGGCCGGACGGTGCTTGCGCTGGAGCTCGACAATGCGGCGGAAATAATCCAGGCCGAGCAGCGTAGGCTCGCCGCCATGCCATGAAAACAGCACCGCCTCCATCGGGCTCGCCCCGATGTGCTCGACGATATAGCGTTCGAGCAGATCGTCGGCCATGCGAAACCGCCCGGCGTCCGGATAGAGTTCCTTCTTCTTCAGGTAGTAGCAATAGCGGCAGTCGAGGTTGCACACCGCGCCTATCGGTTTGACCATGACCTGGAATTCGCGCGAGGCTGCGTGCATTGATTTACCGGGCGGATTGCCGTGTCGGCTGACGAAATGGGGGGCGGTTCAAGCGCGGCATTTTACCGTGTCGGCGCGCATACGGCCGCTGACCGGTTCCACCGCGGGAAGCCGTGTTGCAAACTCGCATTGACGTTGCGGGCTGATTCCGTTCACTATGTCCGGCGCGGCTGCATCGTGCTTTGGCCTGGGTGATTCGAAATGGCAGATTGGCATGAGAGATGGGAAGCAGGGAACCGACGCATTTCGCAGAAACCGCATCGAGACATGCAAAGGAAATGACATGACAGTTCCATTCAAAAGCGAGACATTGGGCAAACTGATATTGCGCCTGACGCTCGGAATACTGATTTTGTTTCACGGAGTCTCAAAGGCGATGCACCCGATGGGGGCGATTGCCTACGTCAGCGGCCAGCTCACGGCCGCGCATTTGCCCACTTACCTCGCCTATGGCGTATTCATCGGCGAAGTGCTGGCTCCGCTCATGATCATACTGGGCATCTACGCGCGCATCGGCGGGCTATTCGTCGTGATCAACATGATCTTTGCGTTGACGCTGGTTCATCTCGGCCAGCTGCTTTCCTTGAGCAAGACCGGCGGATGGGCGCTCGAACTGCAGGCTTTCTACTTACTGACCGGCCTGGCGCTGTTCTTCCTGGGCAGCGGCAAGATAGCGGTCAAGCCGGACTAGAATCCCGCTGTCCCGACCCCGGGGTCACTCCCCGGCGTCGTCGCCTGTGCCGGTACCCTGGCCTGCAGCCGTGCCGTCGCTACGTGCCCGCTTTCGCCGCAGAGGTTCGTTCTTCTCGTCGTTGGCGAAGACGAAGCGGCCATAAAGCACGCAACCCTTCATGCCCGGGTCGCAAGGCAGATTTTTCACCTTGGTGCACAGGCCTTTCAGTTCGTGCGGACAACCCCATGAGCTGGACATGATTCATCCTTTAGCGGAAAGCAGGCATCGCATCTTTGCATCCGGCGACCCGCTCGGATCGCCGCCCGGTCGATTGCGCAAGAACAACATCACCCGAAATCATTCATTTTGCGCAGAAAGGCCTGGAGCAGGTCTTTGTACTCTATCGCAATCCACGCAATCAGGGGTGTGAGGATTATCGCGCTTATCAGACTGTAGAGTAGCATGCGCTTCCTATCCGTGCCGAGGGCCTGGAATACAAGTATCACGGTAAATGTTCCGAGAACCAGCGGTCCGAACGTGACTGCGTAAAACAGCCCTTTCCCTTCGATGAACCTGGTTAGCTTCTTCCCGCGCTTTTTCTCGATGAAGCGCTTTATCGCGGGTACATGCTCCAGCCTGTCGATGAACAATGTGATCGCCGCGGCAAGGGCAAAATTGCTCATCGCCGCAGCTACGCATACCCAGATCGCGGGCAAGCCGATTTGAACGCCAAGTGGGATCGCGATGGCCCTGCCGGTCAAAGGATTGACCGTTGCAAGAACCACCACGGTCCATTTCTCAAGCAGGCCCATGCAATTTTCGTCCTCGTGAAGCTTACGTCGAAGGCTGGCTGCCGCTTGACGCCGTTGCGCTCCAGCCCTGAATCCGACATGGTATATCCGGACGAAGTTCCGGTCCCGGACTTATGCGCCCATACCGCGATGGCCGCGGTCAGCGGCCGCGCCGGGGCCCAAGAAGGCGCAGCGGCTAAGCTCCCTTCTTCAACGCCAATACGCCATCCCCATTGAATTCCGTCACGAACCCGGCGCGCCGCAGGCGTTTGGCCACTTCGCCGGGAACGTCGCGCCCGCTGGTGAGTTTGTTGGGTGTGCCGGTGTAATGAAACAACCTGCCATTCGGCTTGAGCACTCTGCTCAGGTGCCCGTAAAAGACCTGCGAGTAGAGTTCTCCCGCGATGCCGAAACGGGGCGGGTCGTGCAAGACGGCGTCGACCGACTTATCGGGCAGCAACCCGATCACCTCGGTAATGTCGGCCTGGACTAGCGTCAATCCGCCTCCAACCTCCGGTGACCACGGGTTGAGGCTGCGCAACCAGATTACGTCGGGATTTTTCTCGTACGAAAGTACCTGCTTGGCGCGTCTCTGCAAGCACCACCCGGCGAAATAGCCGAGGCCGCCACAGGTATCGAGGATTACCTTGCCGTTGGGTTGAACCAGGTCGACTTTGCGCTCGGCATCCGCATAGGGCGAGACGCGTGCCGTGGGCAGCATCTTTATGCCGTCGATCTCGAAGGTCGGCGGCCCGGACGCGGTCGGCACCAGCTTGACCAGCGACGTCGTATAACGCGCCACCGGCTGAAAAGCCCCATCAACCCAGTAGTAGATGGTTCGGGCCTTACAGGATTCGAGGTGCGGAAAGCGTTGGCCTTGCCAGCGCCATCCCGCCTCGCTCACTTCGACCAGCGCCGTCGAACGCCCGAGATCCAGCGTGCACTCGATCTCCGGCCTGCCGGCCCGCGCCGCGTCGTGCAATGCCTCGCTTACTTCCCGAGTCAACAGCGGCCCCATCAATCTCTCGCATGTCCTCTCGGTCGTTTCGTGAATGTCGGATCCGCAATGTCGATCTTGGGACGAACGCTGACAATGAAATTAATGGTGCGCCCGGAGAGATTCGAACTCCCTACCCCTTGGTTCGAAGCCAAGTGCTCTATCCAAATGAGCTACGGGCGCATTGATGGACAATCGTGGTTCCACCCGGTGCGAGCAGCGGGCCTCCTGCCGACATCAGTCAACCAATACTGTTGCAAGTTGAAACCGTGCCCCTGAAGAACGATTACTTCCTCCGCCTTTGCGCACGCTTCGGCCTCTTGGCCACGCCGGCCTTGACGCTGGCCTTTTGCTCGGCTTCCGGCTTGTGATCGCCCAGCACGGTCTTAAGCGGGCAGATTCGGAAGGCTGGGCACTTCTTGCAACCTGCAATAATGGCAATGGGACATACGGTCATGTTGGATTCCGGACTGTAGGAATTTCTCCACGATACCAATAAATCCCTGCGTCAGGTGGCCGGGTCTCCGAAAGCTCGTTCCGAGTTCGAAAGTGTTAAGCATGTCTTCGGTATAAAGCGTCAACCATGTGTCCGGTCAACACCGTTGATGTTTGGTGGCCAAGGGCGGAATTGAACCACCGACACACGGATTTTCAGTCCGCTGCTCTACCAACTGAGCTACTTGGCCATTTTGACGCGTCGATCACCGGCGGAACAAGGAAACTCCGGCGATTGAGAGGAGGGCGAATTATAAGGGGAAACCGGGTAATAGCCAAGAAACGGTGGTTTTCGATCATAGTGAAAACGGCCGATATGCGGCTGCCGGACAAAAAAAGCCCCGCCGAAGCGGGGCTTCTTCATTATCGACGACTGCCCGGGTGTGCCGTGCGCGAACCCGTGCAGCCGTTTGCAGCCGCGGGGCGCCGAGGCGCCCCCCGTTCGGGCTTTACATGTCCATGCCGCCCATGCCGCCCATGCCACCCATGCCGCCCATGCCGCCGGGCATGCCGCCGCCCGAGGACTTCTCTTCGACCAGCTCGGCCACCATGCAATCGGTGGTGAGCATCAGGCCGGCGATCGATGCCGCGTTCTGCAGCGCGGTGCGCGCGACCTTGGTCGGATCGACCACGCCCATCTGCACCAGGTCACCGTATTCGCCGGTCTGGGCGTTGTAGCCGTAGTTGCCCTTGCCTTCCATGATCTTGTTCAGCACCACGGAGGGCTCGTCACCGGCATTGGAGACGATCTGGCGCAGCGGCTCTTCCACCGCGCGGATCACGATCTTGATGCCCGCGTCCTGATCGCTGTTGTCGCCTTTGAGGTTCTTCAGCGCCGAGCGGGCGCGGATCAGGGCCACGCCGCCGCCGGCGACGATGCCTTCCTCGACCGCAGCGCGGGTCGCATGCAGTGCGTCCTCGACGCGCGCCTTCTTCTCCTTCATCTCGACTTCGGTTGCGGCACCGACCTTGATCAGCGCCACGCCGCCGGCGAGCTTGGCCACGCGTTCCTGCAGCTTCTCTTTGTCGTAATCGCTGGTCGCCTCGTCGATCTGGGTGCGGATGTTCTTGACCCGCGCTTCGATCGCCTTGGTGTCGCCGCCGCCGTCGATGATGATGGTGTTTTCCTTCTGGATCTCGATGCGCTTCGCCTGGCCCAGGTCCTTCAGCGTGGTTTTCTCCAGCGTCAGGCCCAGTTCCTCGGCGATCACGGTGCCGCCGGTCAGAACCGCGATGTCTTCCAGCATGGCCTTGCGGCGGTCGCCGAAGCCCGGCGCTTTCACGGCGCAGGTCTTGAGGATGCCGCGCAGGTTGTTCACCACCAGGGTGGCAAGCGCTTCGCCTTCGACTTCCTCGGCGATGATCAGCAGCGGACGGCCGGCCTTGGCCACGCCTTCGAGTACCGGCAGCAGGTCGCGGATGTTGGAGATCTTCTTGTCGTGCAGCAGCACGAAGGGATTCTCCAGCAGGCTGATTTGCTTGTCCGGATTGTTGATGAAGTACGGCGACAGATAGCCACGGTCGAACTGCATGCCTTCGACGACTTCGAGCTCGTCGGCCAGGCTCTTGCCGTCTTCGACGGTGATCACGCCTTCCTTGCCGACTTTGTCCATGGCTTCGGCGATGCGGTCGCCGACGGAGCTGTCAGCATTGGCGGAAATGGCGCCGACCTGGGCGATTTCCTTGCTCGTGGTGCAGGGCTTGGAAATCTTCTTCAGTTCGTCGGTGATGGCAATCACGGCTTTGTCGATGCCGCGCTTCAGGTCCATCGGGTTCATCCCGGCGGCCACGTATTTCATGCCTTCCTTGACGATGGACTGTGCCAGCACCGTAGCAGTGGTGGTGCCGTCGCCCGCGACGTCGGAGGTCTTGGAGGCGACTTCCTTCACCATCTGCGCGCCCATGTTCTCGAATTTGTCCTTGAGTTCGATTTCCTTGGCCACGGACACGCCGTCCTTGGTCACGGTGGGGGAGCCGAAGGAGCGCTCCAGCACCACGTTGCGGCCTTTCGGGCCGAGGGTTACTTTTACCGCGTCGGCGAGGATGTTCACGCCGACGACCATCTTGGCGCGTGCCGAGTCATGAAAGCGTACGTCTTTTGAAGCCATATTGAATTTCTCCTAAGATTTTTGTAACGAAACCCGGGGGGGAATCCGAAGGGGCGCACCCCTTGTCCTTTCAGCCCCCGAAGCTGTCCTTGGTTAGCGTAAAGACTACTTGGTGATCACACCCATGATGTCTTCTTCGCGCATGACCAGCAGTTCGTCGCCATCGACTTTCACGCTGGAGCCCGAGTACTTGCCGAACAAAACGCGGTCACCGACTTTTACGTCCAGCGCGCGCACTTTACCGTCTTCCATCACTTTGCCGGTGCCTATGGCCAGCACTTCGCCCTGATCCGGCTTCTCGGCGGCGTTATCGGGAATGACAATCCCACCGGGGGTCTTGCGTTCTTCTTCAATGCGTTTGACGATTACACGGTCGTGTAAGGGACGGATTTTCATGTATATTTCCTCCGAACAGATGGTTAGTTAGTGGCCACTAACATGATGTTGGTAGCCAAAAATCGGACGTTGGCTGTTAGCACTCTATGTCAACGAGTGCTAATTATGGGGCCTGCCTGCAGCAAATTCAAGTGGAGAATCTGTGCGAGTACAAAAGAGTTGGACCCGATACAAAGAAGAGTGTCCCTCACAACAGAGTTCGTTCCTATTGGGCGCCTATTAGACTCTGGCCTCGACAAAAAGGAGTGCCTTTGTGGCCTAGGCTAAAGCTAAACTGAGGGAAATTAGCTGGCAGGTGCCACTGTTTTGAATCCGTAGACGGCCTCGGCGCCAGGTCAATGGACCTAAGCTTTCTAGGTATATAACAAGGAGTTGTTAGATAAGATGAATTTCTGGTTTTCCGAATAGTGCTAAGCTGCAGCGCCGACCGCCTCGTACTCCTTTAAAGAGTACATCGTATTTATCCTCATATACGAGTATATTGCCAATATCCTTGATATGGAGTAAAATGCATTTACTCTTAGAAGAGGTACGTCATGGATTACATCGTCCAAACGCCCACCCAGATTGGCATCCACCTACGTAGTCTCAGACAGGCGCTGGGGCTCACACAAGCAATGGTCGCTAGCCAAATCGGGCTGTCTCAGAAGCGCTTATCGGTCTTGGAGTTGCATCCAGACCGCCTCTCGGTAAAGCAGCTGCTGAGTTTGGCCTCCGTCTTGAAGCTGGAAGTCGTCTTGCGGGAAAAGCAGCCACCTACGGACCCCACTCCGGGAGAGTGGTAATGGGCCGTCCAAGCCAATCCAGGGCTCTGGGCGTCTGGATGAACGGGATGCGAGTGGGCACTTGGCGCCTCCAGGCACGCGGTGCCGAGGAGTTCGAGTATGACCCCGGTTGGCTTGCTTCCGCGCGATACCGTCCACTGTCCCTGTCGCTGCCGGCGCCGGCCGGTAGGGGTCCCCTGCGCGGCGACATTATCGACAACTACTTCGACAATCTGCTGCCAGACAACGCGGAGATGCGCCGAAGGCTGCAAGCCCGCTTTGGCACCAAGTCCCTTGCGCCATTCGACTTGCTGGCGGCGGTAGGCCGTGATTGCGTAGGCGCCGTTCAACTGCTGCCCGAAGATGAAACACCCAAGAACATTGAAGTCATTGACGGCACCCCGCTCGACGAGACCGGTGTAGAACAGGAGCTGATTCGCACGGTAAGCATGCCTGGCGCATTAGGGCAGCACGACGACGATGACCACCTACGCATCAGCATCGCCGGCGCGCAAGAAAAGACCGCATTGCTGTTGCACCAGGGCAGCTGGTGCCGCCCAAACGGCGCCACCCCCAGCACTCACATCTTCAAGCTCCCGTTGGGCACGGTCGGCAACCGACAACTGGACCTGGCCACGTCCGTTGAAAATGAATGGTTGTGCCTCAAACTGCTGGAAGCCTTCGGCCTGCCGGTGGCCCAGGCGCAAATCGCTACGTTCGGTACGCAAAAGTGTCTGGTGGTCGAGCGCTTCGACAGGGCGCTCCACCCTTCAGGAAAATTCTGGTTGAGGCTCGCCCAAGAAGACATGTGCCAAGCCACGGGCACCCCAGGGGCGAAAAAGTACGAGGAACATGGCGGGCCGGGCATTTTGGCGCTGGCGTCCTTACTACGGCAGTCAGAGGACAGCGGCGACGTAGAACGGTTTCTAAAGACCCAAGTGCTGTTCTGGATGCTGCGGTTGATTGACGGACACGCCAAGAACTTCAGTATTGCGCTTAGAACCGGCGGACGCTTCAGATTGACACCCACATACGATGTGTTGTCCGCGTGGCCCTTCATTGGCGATGGCGCTACCTTGATTCCAGCGCAAAAGGTCAAGATGGCCATGGCATGGTCCGGTAAGAACCGGCACTACCACGCGGAGCAAATCATGCCTAGGCATTTCGTAGAAACGGCCCGCCGATGCGGCTTCGCCGATGGCCTGGTGGGTATGTTGGAGCGCTTGGTGGTGGCCACACGCCCGGCGGTCGAGAAGGTGCGAGCACAATTGCCAGCAGATTTCCCGGTTCGCGTCGCCGAATCAATTTTCGACGGGGCTGTAGCTTCCGCGAATAGACTGAGCAATTTGTCTGGCTAAACGCCGATTCTTGCTGGTTGTCCTACAGCTGAGCGGTCAGACGCGCAGTAAGACCACCCAAATCCTTATCAAAGTGACGGCAGGGCCCATTGCCGAATATTTAGAGACAATCATTCTTGCAACAAAATTTGCGCCCGGCGCTAGCGGAGGACAATCTTTTTTGCCTCATTATCTCCGGCGAGACCAACTCTTTTGAGCTCTCCAGTCGGATACGGACCTGATTTAAAGCCAGCATGGACATTCCTGATTGTCACCATAAGGAATTAGACTTTTGGTCAACAATGGATTATGCGGCTGTTTGGGACCATCCTATTGTCCCGCCACAAATCGCGCACGACCGCAGATTCGCGTGCGCGATCGGCAGGCCGAACCCGGGCCGGCATCCCGCCTCGAACGCGATCCGGTTCAAGTATCATGGCAGCCCAAGCCACCGTCCACAATGTCGCTGCAATCCAAAATGAGGGAATGTTTCCCCGCATGCTCCACTGCGTCGGCAGCCGCTTCGGCGATGGCGAAACGGCCGCTGCCGGGATTCGCCTCAAGCGTTGTGCTCCTCTTTGTGCTCGCGTTCTTCATCGCGGCGAAGCCTGCCTGCGCGCAGCCCCTGCCGCCCGCAGTCGAGCTGGCGCTGAAGCGCGCGCATATTCCGCCCTCGGCCGTCGCAGCCTACGTGCAGGACGTCGACAGCGCGAAGCCGCTGCTCTCCCACAACGCCGCGCAGGCGATGAATCCGGCTTCGACGATGAAGCTGCTCACCACCTATGCCGCGCTGGAACTGCTCGGCCCGGCCTACACCTGGAAAACCGAAGCCTACGCCGCCGGCAAGCTGCAGGGCGACACACTCCAGGGCGACCTGATTCTCAAGGGTTACGGCGATCCGAAGCTGACACTGGAGAATTTCTGGCTGCTGCTGAGCAGGCTGCGCGCGCTCGGCCTGCGCAATATCGACGGCGACCTGGTCGAGGACCGTGGCTATTTCGAGCCGGACCCATACGACCCGGCGCAATTCGACGGGGAACCGCTGCGGGCCTATAACGTCGGGCCGGACGCCCTGCTGCTGAATTTCAAGGCGGTGCGCTTTCTGTTCGTGCCGAATGCGGATACGGGGATGGTGACGGTCACCGCCGAACCCAGGCCGGCCGGACTCGCGTTCGGCGCCGCGGTGCGCGCCACCGGCGGCGCCTGCGGCGACTGGCGCGCGAACATCACGGCGGACTTCGAAAGCAAGGGCGCATCGGCCAAGGCGGACTTCGGCGGCAGCATGCCCGCGAGTTGCGGCGAGCACTACTGGAACACGAGCCTGCTGGCGCAGCCGGACTATGTCTACGGCGTGTTCAAAGAGCTGTGGCAGGAACTGGGCGGCACGATCACGGGCGGCTGGCGCAACGGGGTGGTGCCCGCCGGCGCCAGATTGCTTTCGACGAGCGAATCGCCCAGCGCCGCCGAAATGGTGCGCGACACCAACAAGTTCAGCAACAACGTGATGGCGCGGCAGCTGTTCCTCACGCTGGGCGCCGAGATGTCGGGGCAGCCCGGAAACACGGAGCGCTCGATCGAAGCCGTGCACGCGTGGCTCGCGCAGAAGAAGCTGGATTTCCCGGAACTGGTCCTGGTCAACGGCGCGGGCCTGTCGCGCGAGGCGCGCATCAGCGCGAAGCACATGGCGCAACTGCTGCTCGCAGCCTGGCGCAGCCCGGTGATGCCGGAGCTGATGTCCTCGCTGCCGCTGGTCGCCGACGACGGCACCATGCGCCAACGTCTGCGATTCGAGCCCATTTCCGGGCACGCGCACATCAAGACCGGCTCGCTCGACGATGTGCGCGCCCTGGCAGGCTACGTGCTCGACGACCGCGGGCGGCGCCGGGTGGTCGTGTTGTTCATCAATCACCCCAATGCCGCGGCCAGCCAGCCGGCGCAGGATGCGCTGCTCGATTGGGTGTACCAGGACGGCGAGCGGCCGGGAAGCTGAGAACGTTATTGGAACCGGCTTGACCAATGTCAAACTGGGAGCGATCCCAGAGACTACGATGGAATCGCCCCCAACCCACTACTCCGGAGCAAACATGGACACCGAATATCAAGCCGTCACGCGCGAAAAACTGGCCGCAGACATGCGCATCGTGCTCGCCGACACCGAGCAATTGCTCAAGGCCGTCATCGGCCAGTCCGGCGAAAAGCTGGCCGCGCTGCAACCGCGGATCGAAGAAAGCGTGCGCAAGGCCAAGGCGCAGTTGGCCGAATTCGAGCAGGCCGCACGCGAGCGGGCGAACGCCACGGTGAAGTTGACCGACGACTACGCCCACGAGCATCCCTGGAGAGTCGCCGCCACCAGCGCGCTGGTCGGCGTCGCCCTCGGCTTGCTCATCGGCCGGCGCTAGCCTTAGGAAACTCGTCAAACGCTGTCATTCCGAATCTCCGGCTGGGAATAGACTTCGCGAGGAACCTGCTGCCGCGCTTTCACAAGCAAAGCAGATTCCCCGGGCTGCCCCTGCGGAATGACCTGATATTCGGGTAGGGCTTCGAAACACCGGCGCGCTTGCTCAGGCGATGCGCGGACACTTATAGTCCCAGGCCGCTCCAGAGTTCGTCCACGCGCCGCTTCACCGCTGCATCCATCGATATCGGCGTGCCCCAATGCCGGCTGGTCTCGCCCGGCCATTTGTTGGTCGCGTCTATGCCCATTTTCGAGCCCAGGCCCGACACCGGGCTGGCAAAGTCCAGATAATCGATGGGAGTGTGCTCCGCCAACAGCGTGTCGCGTGCGGGATCGACGCGCGTGACCAGCGCCCATACCACTTCCTTCCACTCGCGGATATTCACATCGTCGTCGGTGACGATGATGAATTTGGTGTACATGAACTGGCGCAGGAAACTCCAGATGCCGAACATCACGCGCTTGGCGTGGCCGGGGAACTGCTTCTTCATGCTCACCACGGCGAGCCGGTAGGAGCAGCCCTCGGGCGGCAGGTAGAAGTCGGTGATCTCCGGGTACTGCTTTTGCAGCAGCGGCACGAATACTTCGTTCAGCGCCACGGCCAGCACCGCCGGCTCATCCGGCGGCTTGCCGGTGAAGGTGCTGTGGTAGATCGGGTCGCGCCGCATGCTGATGCGCTCGATGGTGAACACCGGAAAGCGCTCCTGCTCGTTGTAGTAGCCGGTGTGATCGCCAAACGGCCCTTCCAGGGCCGTTTGGTAGGCTGTTGGCCCGCCTGCGGCGGCGGGTCCTTCGATGGCGGTTTCGTCCGGGTGGATCGCGCCCTCCAGCACGATCTCCGCGCTCGCCGGCACCTGCAGCTCGCTGCCCAGGCATTTGACGAGCTCGGTCTTCGCGCCGCGCAACAAACCGGCGAACTGGTACTCGGAGATCGAATCGGGCACCGGCGTCACTGCGGCCAGCATGGTGGCCGGGTCCGCGCCGAGCGCCACGGCGACCGGGAACGGCTCGCCCGGATGCTGCAGACAATGATCGCGGAAATCGAGCGCGCCGCCGCGCTGCGCGAGCCAGCGCATGATGACCTTGTTCGGCGCAATCACCTGCTGGCGGTAGATGCCCAGGTTCTGCCGCGACTTCTGCGGCCCGCGCGTGACCGTGAGCCCCCAGGTGATCAGCGGCCCGACGTCGCCCGGCCAGCAGGTCTGGATCGGCAAGCGCGACAGGTCCACGTCCTTGCCTTCCCACACGATCTCCTGGCAGGGCGCGCTATCGAGCACCTTCGGCGCCATGTTGAGCACCTGCTTCAGCACCGGCAACTTGTCCCAGGCATCCTTCAATCCCTTGGGCGGATCCGGCTCCTTCAGATAGGCGAGCAGCTTGCCTACTTCGCGCAGCGCCGCCACCGATTCCTCGCCCATGCCGAGCGCAACGCGCCGCGGCGTGCCGAACAGATTCGCCAGCACCGGAATGCGCGGCCGGCCGTTCGCGCCGTCGTAGCCCTTGGGGTGTTCGAACAGAATCGCCGGTCCGCCGGCCTTGAGCACGCGGTCGCAGATCTCGGTCATCTCCAGGCTCGGATCGACTTCGGCTGCGACGCGCTTCAATTCGCCCAGTTGTTCGAGTTGCGCGATGAAGTCGCGCAGATCCTTGTAGCGCATGGGTTAGGGTCCTGTTTCGCTGTGCGCGGATACAACTGCAGTTTCGGCGCGCCGGCGCTATGTTAGACCTTCCCGCCGAAACGAGCCATAAGGACACGGCCAATCGCGAAGACCAGTCCACAGGCTTCGCTTGCTGTTGTTGTTGCGGGAGCGGCTCCCTCGCCCCGACAGCTGCCATGATCCAGCACCCATCGGCCCGGGGGCGGGCCTCCCACAAACCCTGTAGGAGGGGCGCCCTCGCCCCGACACGCCATGGCCAAGCAAACATCGGCCCGGGGACGGGCCTCCCACAAACCCTGTAGGAGGGGCGCCCTCGCCCCGACATGCCATGGCCAAGCACCCGATCGGCCCGAGGGCGGGGCTCCCACAAAGCTCGCCGCTCAGCGCAAGGCGTAATTCGCGGCGATGCCGGCGAAGATGGCCCCGCCGACCCAGTTGTTGTGCAGGAACGCCTTGAAGCAGCCTTCGCGCGTGCGCGCGCGTATCAGCGTGTAGTGATACAGCATGAGCAGCGCCGCCGCGCCCAGGCCCAGATAGTAATACACGCCGAAGTGCAGGCGCATGCCAAGCATCACCAATACCGCGAGCACGGCCGCGTAGCAAAGCATCACCGCGGCGACGTCGTAGCGTCCCAGCGTTATGGCGGACGTCCTGATGCCGATCCTGAGATCGTCGTCGCGGTCGACCATCGCGTACTCGGTATCGTAGGCGATGGCCCAGAAGATGTTCGCCAGCAGCAGCCACCAGCATAGCGGCGGCAGGTAATTGCTCACCGCCGCGAACGCCATTGGAATGCCGAAGCCGAAGGCCACGCCCAGATAGGCCTGCGGCACCGACAGAAAGCGTTTGGTGAACGGATAGCTCGCGGCCAGCGCCAGCGCGACGAAAGACAGCGCGATCGCGAAGCGGTTGAGCGCGAGCACCAGGCAGAAAGCGAGCAGCGTCACCACACTCGCCAGCCACAGCCCCTCTTTCACGCTCACCAGGCCGGCCGCGATCGGGCGGTCGCGCGTGCGCTTGACGTGCGCGTCGAAATTGCGGTCGGCGAGATCGTTCATGACGCAGCCGGCCGAGCGCATCAACAGCGTGCCGATGCAGAATATCAAGGTCA
>Ga0307377_10002316_pt1 | contig 22537 bp, 30 predicted proteins | sample TR3MG_FD_202535 | JGI IMG/M metagenome (GOLD analysis project Ga0307377, IMG submission 202535) | Soil microbial communities from Risofladan, Vaasa, Finland - TR-3 | ecosystem: Environmental > Terrestrial > Soil > Coastal area > Acid sulfate soil | place: Finland: Risofladan, Vaasa | collected...
CCAGTGGTCTTGCTACTATGTTACCTAAAATAAAATGCGTATTTTCCTTACCAATTTCCGGAACAATCGTTTTCCATCTTTTGATTCCATTTTCATTTGCAATGTCTACATAACCATCGTTGTAAACATTCATTATAAAAGACTTTATCGTTCCATCATCCATATATTCTATCACTGGTGGGTTTTCTGGACCCTTGACAACACAAAATTTAGTTATCCGGTTATCTTGACTTACCTGTTCTATTCTTATCATGACTTCAATTTCTGCTTTAAACATGGTAAGTTCTTTTGGCGTACTCATAAACCAACACTCTACAAAATCACCATCTCGGAATTTAAAATCATCAGTTCGTTCTATATAATCAAATACTGCCATTGTATTCCTTTTTGCGGAGGATGAGGGACTCGAACCCCCGGAACCCTTTTGAGGTTCTACCGCTTTCCAAGCGGTCGCAGTAGCCGCTGTGCCAATCCTCCATTATTTTAATATTTCCTTCATTGCGGAGAGTTAGGGAATCGAACCCTAGGGCCCAGTTAAGGAACCACCGTTTTCAAGACGGGTCAACGTGCCAACCGTAACACTCTCCATTTTTCTTCGTGGCCTACCTCGGATTCGAACCGAGACTGTACCGATTTTGAGTCGGTCCCCTCTGCCAGTTGGGGTAGTAAGCCATGCCTATTAACTCTGTCCCCCAGACGGGACTCGAACCCGTAACAACACGCTTCTTAGACGTGCGCCTCTGCCAGTTGGGCTACCGGGGGTTGCTCTCTTCTCTGAAATCAATTTGCAGATGTCTATAACCATGCAGTTTGCTTCTTTCCTTTGTCACCTTGTTTGATTTGCCACATTGACAGCAGGTTTGAAAACAATCACTAGTGCCGTCTGGATGATTGTGACAGAACACATCATGATAACAGTGCAGCTTTTTTATGATTTTGCATATTCCGAAATTCATAGTGCCCAAGGAGGGATTCGAACCCCCAACGCACCGATTCTGAGTCGGCGTCCTCTTCCAGTTGGGATACTTAGGCTTATCATTCTGTTTTATTCCGTTCTTCTTTTGCCGTCGCCTCAACCCTATCAATCGCTTCAATTTTTTTTTGCACAAGCTCTAAGATAATTTTGCATGCGGCGGCGTAGCCGTCTAGATAGGAGTTCATCACATCGCTTGTTTGGTTCTTCCTCTGATTTTCCACAGAGGCCAAGCAAATACGTATAGTAGAGATTATGTCTTCTTTGGATATTCCCATTTGGAGGAGAGTGTGGGATTCGAACCCACAACGCCTTTTTAGGGGCGGTACAGTTTAGCAAACTGCTGGTATAGCCATTCACCCAACTCTCCATATAACTATTATATCTCTTTTGTTTCGGCAAACCAATTGTTTCTTGAAAAGCTGGTTGGGGAGGCAGGGTTCGAACCTACGTTCACGACTTCAAAGGCCGTTGTCCTACCATTGGACGACTCCCCAAAACACTATCAAGACGACCAGATTCGCACTGGCAACTTCCCCTCAAACGGGGCTGTTTTATTTCTTAAACTACATCTTTGGGGTAGGCGACGAGACTCGAACTCGCAAGAGGCTTTCCTCACCAGATTCACAATCTAGCATGTTTACCATTCCATCACGCCTACCATGCTTCATTCTACTTAGTCTTTTAGTGCTGGAACTGTAGTAATAATCAGCACCACATCCGCACAATACTATGCAATCAGCTCGTTCTTCCTCTATGAGTGTTTTGCTACATTTCTTGCACTTCACTGGCTTCATTACTGGGCTTCTTTTCCAATTCTTTCACCAGTATTCGGAATAACTCCCACAGCTCTGTCGTCCCAAAGCTCAAACATCTTGTGGTCCTTTATGTTAGTAACTGTCAATCTTTTTCCAACATGCTTTTCTGTCCAATCTTCTATGCCCCTGCGGATTGCTTCCACATCTCTTGGAGAACCGTCTGGCTCAGGCTGGGGAGCAACTCTAGCGGTGAAAATCCTAACCTCAACGCCATTCTCAATCCATTTCTTTACTCGTTCTAGCATTTTTGGAATAGGGTCTCCAAAAATTAAATGCCCTTTATATCCATCATAATACGAGAGAGTTTTATCAAAATCTACGCCTATCCATCCGGACTTCCTGCTCATATGTGACACCTTAAGTTATTATTTTCAATAAATTCTTCTATAATCCAATGCCAACTATATCTTATATTGCCTCTTTCCTTAACATATTCCATAAACTTAGAGTTAGTTCTTTTTATAAAAGCATCCACATCTGAGGCGTATTTTCCATTGGTAGAGACAAGATATTTTTTATCATGAGGCACATCCCAAGCTTTATCTCTCCACTCTTTAGCTTTAATCATTAAATGCCAGTTTTCCTGACATACTTTTCTAAACTCAGCTTTGGGCCTCTCTCTTTCTTGTGCGCTCATACTTGCAAGTTTTTCTACTTTATAATCATATTTAACTTTTCTAACAAATGTCTGAAAATAAAAAACGTCAAACCTATTATATGTTCTCCACAAGTTAACTGGGTCATTTTGTTTCTCGACTATAACCAAGGCTTCCGATAAAGTTTTCACCGCTTCAGTTAATCTACCATCCTCATACTGAGTCTGTGATAAATCATACAATTTTCTAAACTTAATCGCATCCGGGTCAATGGCATTCCAACTTGGCTTTTTGAAAAATTTCGCTATTTCTTCTGCGTTGCCACCATCAAAATCCCATCCGGGGTATTCGTTAACATAATCAATGGTCACAACTTTTGCAGTCTTTGTGACAGCCACTGCATTGGACTCGGAAACGCTTGCAAGCATTTGTTTTCTAATAGACAAATGGTTTTTTATTAATATAAATCCCAGACCGACAAGCCACACAATCATAATTGCAAATACAGTCTTTCCTATATTACTTATTGTCAACTTTTTTATCCTCCAGATATGTTCCCAATGTTCCGTCTTCCCAGTGCTTCATTCTCCTATCAAACTCTTCCTTGTGAACTGCAACGACAGTCATGGCGTCTGAAATCCTATAAGACTCATCGTTTTCATAAAATTCTTCCTTCTCTTCTTTAGTCATTGGTCTTATTGCCCCCGTTTCATGACAGAGTTCCAACGCTTTAAAGATTTCATACTTAATATCTGGCATTTCTTTTTTGTCCACGTGGATATTGAAATGCCCAAGAAAATTAATCAAAGACCTCTCTTTGTTGAAGCCCCAATCCTCCATCTCGTCAAAACAAGGGCCATATTCTTTTTCATACTTCATACACACTATACTGTGCCGTCCCCAGACTTTATAAGTTCAAAATGTTTTCTTACCCATCTCATAAGTTCCATTGCTTTGTGCTCGGCAGTAAATCTTCCGCCCTTAGCATCTTCTACAGAGATTGGAAATTCAAATCCGTCTTCGGTTTCATACCAAATCATATCGTCATGAAAATTTTTGAAGATAGCTTTCTTATCTTTAACCAAGTCTTTTACGGACACTTCGCCGTTCTTAATTTTTGTTGTTATACTCATGTTTCTCCTTGAAAATTGGCTGGGGAAGTAGGACTCGAACCTACAGTGCCAAAGGCGGCGCATTAACAGTGCGCTGGGTTTACCAATTCTCCTATTCCCCAATATTTAGCTCACTCGGCTAGACTCGAACTAGCAACCTCGAAGTTAACAGCTTCTTGCTCCACCATTGAGCTACGAGTGAATACTCCAAGAAGAAAATTGACCAGACTTTTTTGCGTGCTATCCATTACACCAAGCAGCTTGCGCTGTGCGGAATCGAACCGCTCCTCTTCATTTACAGTGAAGGAAGTCTAATCTCGCTTTCTTGAAATGTTTTTTTGAGAAGAAAATTGATAAGAGCCTTTTTTTGTCAGCTGCCTCACCATTGGGCTACAGTCCCCATGCTGTGGGGAAGATAGGAGTCGAACCTACATCTGGCTGATTTACGTTGAAGTATCTCTAGTCTCGCTTTCTCAAAACTTTTAATCAGAGAGAAAAGTAGCAAGGGTGTTTTTTCATCAAATTGAAGTAACCCTCACATCACTGCTCCGATTGTGCATCCTGTAGGAATCGAACCTACATCGTCCATCTTGTAGGGATGGCGCATAACCACTCTAGCCAAGGATGCATATTTTCCAGAGAGAACACTAAAGAGAATCTTTTACGTTGCTCTGCCTCTGAGCTACACTGGCGTGAATAGTGCCAGTGGTAGGGAATTGAACCCTACGACCTACGGCTTATAATGCGATGGAATTCTCTTATCGCTGCTCTAGAAAAATTTTGGTGCTGGTCTTTGGGCTGAGCAAAGTGTTACACCAGCTTATCGCCTTGACTAGTCTTATCAGCCGACCAATCTAAGGCTGTGGAGTCTACAGGATTCGAACCTGTGACATTCAAGGTGTAAACTTGACGCTCTAACCAACTGAGCTAAGACTCCATATTGAGAGTTAAATCGGGGGTGGTGGTCTTTTTAGGGGCCATTTCGCCTTGAGCAACAACTCTCACAATCTCTTGGCGTATTTTATCTCTTACGAGACCATCTGTGGGTAGTATAGGACTCGAACCTATGTATCCCCGAAGGGAGGGAGGGTTACAGCCTCCTGCAATTGCCGCTATGCGAACTACCCAAAAACACGCCAGATAAGAAACAGCAAAAACAATCTGGCTAACAAGAAATAAATCAACAGTGACGCTGTTCTTCTTCCCTTTTACGTTGACGGACATCTTGAGCGTGCTTTTATTCACTGGCGATATCTATTTTCTGTTGAAGGACACCGCATATTTTCTACGGATTGAGCTACTACGTTCAACAGTCGCCTATCATTGTCCCGGCCCCCAACGCTCTTTTTGGGGTCAAAAGGGAACCAGTAAAACTTTTTGCCACTCTGTTTTCTCAGTAGGGGCTTTGAACCCCACCATCATAAGCGAGTGGCACTCTTATGAGCAGCTAGACTCCATTTCGTCCTAGTCACCAAGAAATTATAACGTCCCGAATTTAACCGGACATCGAGACCACCGACCTATTCTGTCGCCATAAGGCTAGAACGACGCTTAGCTACGATACCTAAGCTTGTGCCCTCGGACGGAATCGAACCGCCGACACGATGCTCTTCAGGCATCTGCTCTACCGACTGAGCTACAAGGGCATGTTAGATGAATATCAACCCCACCATATTCTCCCCAGAGGAATCGAACCTCACTTACCCAAGCGGTGGGGTACTTGGGATATCTCTGATTACTCCCATGGTACTTTTTTCATCAAAGTGTTCAGTGGTCCATGTTGGAATCGAACCAACAACCTCACAATTATCAGTTGTGCGCTCTGCCATTGAGCTAATGGACCTTGTTTTTCATATAAACTATCGGGGCGCTTTATCCGCTAAGCTAAGGCTGGCCAAACCTTTAGGAGTCGAACCTAAATCTCCCCGGTGCCGTCTAGAGGTATCGAACCTCTCTCTCAATGGCTTCAACATTGTGCTAATCCATCTCAGCTAAGGCGGCATATACTAATTTTCAAACTATCTTTACGTCTAGGCAGTAGGAGTCGAACCTACTTGAATTCCTGTTCCCGAAACAGGCGGACTAACCGTTATCCCTCGCCTAGATGTTGTATTTTTTGGTCGGGGAGGTGAGAATCGAACTCACCTGATGTCTCGCTCCCAAAGCGAGAGGCCCGCCTTGAGCCCGCTCCCCGATATTACTCCATCTCTATTCTATTGCTTTCACTCTTGTTTATCAAGATGTTTTGAGAAGAAAATCGCTAGGCGCTTGTGCTACTGCTTCGTTTTTAGGCGAAGTTTTCAGGGTTTGAACCTGATAAAATCCGACTTTTCAGTGGATTCATTTTCCGATGTAAGCATCTAACTCGCTGTCTCAAACTCTTGTTGCTCTATAAAAGAAAAACCCCGCTCGGCTGTTGCCTGCGGGGTTTAGATTCTAGGTTTGTCTGTTTCTTTTGTTACCCTAGATTCTTACTCCCGCTCTTATTAAAGTTATATGGCTGGCTGGACACGACGGCGCTATTCAACACTGGAATGTTAATTAGGTGGCTAAATGATTGTAATAGTAGCTGTGTCATGCGTTTCTCCATATCTAAAGTTTACTTCAAAGTCGTAAATGACTATGTCTTACTGTATTAAGATTATATAAGATTTTTCCATTTTAAGCAAGGAATTTCTTAAAAAACTGCGCCGATTTACGCTTTTATTTCAGGGCTTTTCATCGACGCAGAATTTTTCTTAGTATTCTTGAGGTTCTGGTTCTGAAGCTTTGCTTTCACGCTTACGAACCACCACACATTCTGTCGTCAACATCATTCCAGCTACAGACGCCGCATTTTCAAGAGCAGTGCGTGTAACCTTGGTTGGGTCGATAATCCCAGCCTCAAACATATCCACATACTGTCCAGTTGCCGCATTGAAACCGTAATTGCTTTCACTAATCTTGTTATCACCAGTCTGCTTATACTCTTCAATTTTGCTAACTACCACCTCTCCATTAATCCCTGCATTCTCGGCAATTTGCGCCAAAGGAGAAACGACGGCATTGAAAACTATCTGAGCACCAAGTCTTTCTTCATTGTCTAGAGATAGTAGGTCGATTGCCTTCCTTGCTCTTACTAAGGCAACCCCACCACCAGCAACGATTCCTTCTGCGATAGCTGCTCTGGTTGCGTTGAGGGCATCCTCAACCCTAAGTTTCTTTTCCGTCATTTCCGTCTGAGTAGAAGCTCCCACGCTAAGAACCGCAACTCCGCCAGTGAGTTTAGAAACTCTCTCTTGCAGTTTCGTCTTGTCATATTCGGAATCGGTATCTTCTATTTGTTTCTTAAGATACCCCACTCTCTTAGCCAGCTCTTCCTTATCTCCATTACCATCCACGATGGTGGTGTCAGTTTTGTCTACAATCACTCTTCTAGCCGACCCCATGCCGTTTGCAAAATCAAAATTCTTCAGAGGCCGTCCTAGAGTTGTTGAAACCTTCATTGCTCCTGTCAAAACAGCAATGTCTTCAACCATTTCTTTCTTCCTGTCGCCGAATCCGGGAACCTTAACGGCAACAACTTTGACGCCACCCTGAAGCTTATTGACGACGATGAGAGTTAATACTTCGTTTGAAAAACTTTCGGCTATCACTAGAATGGGCTGGTCTAAGTCTTTGGAAGCATAAAGGATTTCAATAAACTCCTTTGCATTATCCATAGGCTCTTCTGAAACCAACACACGGACGTTGTCGTAGACAGCCTCCATTGTTGCTGGGTTGTTGGCTAGATAGGGGGAAATATATCCTTGGTCAAACTGCATTCCATCGGTTGTTTCAACCTTGGTTTCGGCAGTTTTAGACTCTTCAATAGTTACCACTCCGTCTTTCCCTACCTTTTCCATAGCGTCTGCAATCATTAAACCGATTTCACCGTCGTTGTTGGCGGAAATTGTGGCTACCTGAGAAATCTCATTTTTGGTGTTAACTTCTTTCTTGAGTTTGTTCAACTCAGCCACAACGGCTTTGACTGCCTTCTCAATTCCACGCTTGATGGCTATTGGCGAAACACCAGCGTTGATAGTTTTGAGGCCTTCTTTGTAAATCTCATGGGCAAGAACTGTTGCGGTTGTGGTTCCATCACCAGCTGAGTCGTTGGTTTTGTTTGCAACTTCCTTGATTAGCTGAGCTCCCAGATTTTCATAAGGGTCTTCTAGTTCTATTTCTCTGGCAATAGACACGCCATCATTGATAATTGTAGGGGAACCATAGCTCTTCTCCAACACTACGTTCCTTCCCCTTGGCCCCATCGTGACCCTAACGGCTGCCGCTGTTTTTTCAACTCCCGTTAATAGCTTCTTCCTAGCTTCATCATTAAAAATCATCATCTTGCTCATTCTTTATGCCTCCTTATTCTTCAATGAAAAGAATATCACTCTCAGTGATAATAAAATATTCTGTGTCTTGGTGGGAAACCTTAACCGCAGCATAGTGGTTGTAGAAAAGCTTGTCCCCAACCTTCACTCTCGGAGCGGCGCACTGACCGCTGCTGAGATACTGCCCTTCCCCAACCGATACGACCTCTGCATACTCGTGTTCTTCGCCTCTTACCGATTCTGGAACTATGATTCCGTTTCGGCCCTCAACGGTCTTGGAGGCTTTCTTTATTAGTATTTTATCACCTATGACCTTGATACTCATTGGTTCTCCTCTTTTTCTGGAATAATGGCAATCGATTCTTCTATTTTTCTGTCTTTCAATTCTTGCTCTTGCTCTTGACGTAAATACTCTTTATAGTCAAATGCGTCATCATCATCATCGCCCACTGGCTTGGGAAACTTCTCGCCACGGTTTGCAAAACTTTTTCCCACGACAACTTTCTCCTTAAAACGTTAGATTCTTCAATAATTTGTAGGCCACAATCTCATGGCCGAAGTCCACTACCTTTTTTGCAAAATATTCTCTATTAATATACGCACTGCTTTTGTTAATTCGTATGACGTCTGCGTCTTTGAAGTCATACAGTATTTTATCAATTTTCTCCAAAAATAACTCGGCTAAATCAATATTTTCAAAGGTTACTATATAAAAATTTTCCCTAAGTCTGTCCGATACGTTGTACCCACTCCCATGGAGCTCTAGCGTGATTTCTGGGAAATATCTATCATTTAGAGCCTTCATGAGATGGTCACACTTAACATCAGCCTCTATCAGGTCTTCATCTACTCCTGAGAGTGCGGCAACTATTGAAGACATGTTGTCGAGGTCCAGTTTCATATTTCTACTGGTTTCCTCAATAATTTCGACTACAAAGTAAAATCTAAATGTTGCCACCGACTAACTCCGATGCAATTACGTAAATGTGATTCTAGTTTTAGGTTCTGGCTCCGTGGGCTTATGGTTGACGCCCCCAGTATTGCCGTCTTCCGAGGTCAGGCTTGGCCTTTTCTTCCTCAACTCCAATATCACTTTCTCCAGAGTGTCGTTTTTTGCTCGCAAATTCTCGAATGAAGTTGTGATTTTATCCAGTGTCAACTCTTCTATTCCTCCAGCCAGTCCTATGGCCAAAGCATGCTGCTCGTCAAAGTCATCAGCGTAAAATCTTATTACAAATGGACATCCCTCGAAGTCGTAGTCTATTTCCCGAACCACTACGCCGTCATGCCCAAAAAAAGTTTTGGCTCCAATTATTTTTCCATTAACGTAGTTGCATTTGGTTTCAAGTCTGCCATCTGCGTTCCACGTCCGGCACTCCCCATTGCGCACGCCATTCTCGTCTTCAACGTGCATCGAAGCTACGACGTCATCAGTGTGCCAAGTTTTTACGATTTTAGCCATATTAAACTCGTGTAATGAAAATTCTAAGATTGTGTTTAGCCGCTCTCGACAGTAAGTCCTTCATCTCGCCTTGCGAATTGGACCATATTCCTATTAAAGCCTCGGCTCTTGCTATCATCTCTTGATTTCTGTTGGGCTTAAATAACACCATAGGTATATTGTTTTCTATAGCCCACCGACGACCAAAGGTGTTGTCATTTTTGGAACCGCCAGAAATAATTTCACTTATGAGGATGTCCGATTGTACTATGATTTTTTTTACGTCATCGTAGCTGGTTGAATTTTTTTCAACCGACAGAATTGTCCTCATCCAAAATCTCGATTCCTAGTTTTTTCATCCTACTAATGCTGGAGGTCTGGGCCGACTTGGAAGTGGCTCCAGTACCAGCGTTGTGGACTACTATTTTGTGGCCAACCTCAAACAGGCTGGAAACAGTTTGTAAAACGCAGAGATTTGTGTAAAACCCACACACCTCTATTGTTGCTTTTCCGGGCTCCAAACCACGAAGGGAAAGAATTGAAATAACTTCCTTGGCCCCATTGCTTTGAAGTTTACTGAAATGCCAAACGCCGTTGGCTTCTTCCAGCTTTTTCTTGACACTCCCAACTACCGAGAGACCAAATGGGTCGTCATAAACAAGATTTAAAATAGGCAACTTTCTTTTGGAAAACTCACCTATTAACTTGTCTATGTACAGCATGTGGCGCTCATGCCTCTTGGTAACATAGTGTCTCTGCACGTCTATGAGAAGCAGGGCCTTTTTCATCCCTTTAAAAGAACTTCAGCTCTTTCTTAAACTACGCCAGTTGGACTTGGTGGAGTCTCAACAGTTGCAGAATTGTTCTCGGGTGCAGAATTGTTCTCAGACTCAGCGGCTTTGCGTGCTGGTGCATATTCTCCCACGATAGAGGCCCTTCTGAAGGCCTGATATAGCTTGTGGTAGCCGATGCTATTTTTAGCACAATAATCCTTTATCGTTAATCCTGATTCCTTAAGCTCAGCGTGCATCTTAAGAAGCTCTTCTTTCTTCCATGTTCCGGGTCTAGCCATTTTGGTACTCCTTTCGGTTGTTTAAAACGGGTTTTAGTCGTCGTCGTCCATAACGTATTCTTCGTCGGACTCTTCGTCTTCTGGTTCATCCCTGTCTTCTCCATTCAAAATTGCCTCTTCGACCAGTTCGTCAATTTCTTCTGGAGTAAACTCTATGTCCCAATCATATGAATCTTCTAAAATTTCGAATTTTTCGTTGTCTTCAACAAATTCTTCAATAAAATCATCTAAGTTAAATGGAAAGTCCTCGCCGTTCTCTATGACGCAGTCGGTTATGTACGACTCTATCGTTTCTCCCGCCTCATAGCTGTTTAGATTTGTTTTCAAGAAGTAATCACAAATCTTTATTACTGTCATTTTGCCCTCTCCTTTGGGTGATATGTTAATTTTAGTTTGTTTCTATGAAAAATCAAGTAAAAAGCGCACCGCTAAGTACTTATGTCCCAGTTGAGGTCTTGAAACATGCTGTTGGCCAGTAGGCGGCTGCTTATATAGACCTTTATTGTTTTACCATTTTTGTCAACTTCTTTCCACTTTTTTATCGGCATCCCTTCGTTAAAATACCCAATCATATGCGTGTCTTTTTCGTATTTTACACACTCTCCGTGGAGCTTACCTCTCCGATAGTTGTATATAAGACGAATCTTTGTGCCGAGATATGAAACAAGCTTTCCGTCTCTCAGCCCATCCACCATATGGCACTGCATGGAGAGTTGTTCATCGCTGCGATAAAGCGAAAACTCGCCGCTCAGTTTTCCTTTATAGTAATGATACTTCCTATAAAGCTTACCATCTGCGTACTCAAACTGTTGCCCATGTCGTAAGCCGTTTCTATATTCGAAATTTCTACTAATGTTTTTATCAAAACCTCTAAAAACCCCGTCTATTTTACCAGACACATAAGAGCACGAAGCAATCACGGAGCCATCCTCGGAAAACATTGTGTATTCTCCATCCCTCTTGCCGTTTAGGGTGTAGAAAGCCTCCTTAATAGCCCCACTTTTATACCACACCTTCTTCAGACCTCGGGTCTTTTTCATTTAATCTTCTTTGTCTTTTTGGGGGTTTTGGTCATAGCTTTTTTCTCGAGTTCAGAATAGATGTCGTCCTGCATGGTCTTTAACTTAGACAGCACGGTGACTGCTCGCTCATAGTATTTGGTTTTTAATTCCGGATGAGAGCCCTCCAAAAACTTTATTCTATTTACGATAATATTTATTGTCTCCATGGCGTCAAAGAATTCCTTACTCATGTCTACCTCAGAAACTGTGCGTGGTAGAGCCTTCCAGATGGGCTCTGAGAAAAATTAATAATACTAGCCTTGACAACCTTATCTATTCCCTGTAGGCCATCCTTAACGATTACCATAGTCCCATCGTCCAGATTGCCTATTCCTTGATTTTCATGACGACCCGCACGTGTTATTTTAATCTCTATCACGTCCCCCACCATGAATTGTGGTTTTATGGCGTTATTCAGCTCGTTAATATTCAACACTTCTATGCCGTGTATACTAGCTATTTCATTTAGCTTGAAATCAACTGTAAGCATCTTGGCTCCAAGCTCTTTGCATAGAAATATTAATTTTGTATCAACATTATTGGCTGATAGCATTTCTGGATTTTGTTTATAGTGTATTTCTATGGGGCGGAGAGTTTTTATTTGAGACAGGATTTTCAGCCCCCTCTCGCCCTTGCTGCGTTTACGGTCATTCCCAGAATCAATTAATTGATGGAGCTCCTGAACTACGAACTCAGGAATCACAATGTCGCCGTCCCAAAATCCAGTTTGAATAATACCAAGAATGCGGCCATCTATGAGGACGCTGGTATCAATGACTTTGCGATTCTTTTTAGTAAAAAAACTCATTATTTTCCTAATCCACTCGTCGCACAATTAGATTGTAGGAGTATTCGTCCAAAAAGCCAGCATAATAATTTGACATTTCCGCCAGCCTCTCTTCGTATTTAGTAGCCTCCATCGCCTCAGTAACGTGGGTGGCCTCTACGCCATTGAATAGTATTCCCAAAACCACCTCCAAGTCATACACCCTAGCCTGTAGATTAGTTATTCTTCTAACTCTATCAACACAACGCCTAGACCAGTCGTCTCGTAGCTTGCCGTTGATATATCTTTTTTCTTTAGGAGTCTTGGAGTCCTCTGCATATCCCCTCACGAGTCTGTCAAACCTGTCTTGAGCGCTCGCACTGAACTTCGAAACAGACTTGTAGTTAGAAAGATTAAATATCTTGCTCACCATCTCTTTCTGAACCACGCCATCTGTTTTAACTATAACAGTGGACTTTGACTCCCGGTTAAAAAGCTCCAGCTTGTGTATTAGATATCCATTGACAAATAGGGATAGAATGAGAATTGCAGTCCTGCCTCTCTTTCTTAGTTTCAAAATCCTTATTTTGGTTTTTCTTTCGGAAGGTACGTGTGTGTGTTTGGATTTCATTTTAGCTCCTATTTATCTACTCTAGAACAGACCTTCATCCACTTATAACGACTCGTGCCGTCTTTTGTTAAAACAACCGCAGTTGGTATGCTTGGTTCCTTTAAATTTCCACCATCATCGCCATCGGTGAACCAAACAATAGCATCAGGCTTCATTTTGGTGGCCTTTTCCATGGCTTCCACGAAATCGGTCCCACCCCCACCCTTAAATGAGAACACCTTGCCCGTTCTGTTTTTAAAATAGTCATACATGGATACGACTTTGGTATCTGCCTCAATTACCTTTATCATGCTCAACCCTCTAATCTTATCTAAAGATGTCATGAAGCTGCGATACTGCTCATTACTAATACTACCACTAACGTCCACACAAACAACTATTTTTAAATTTAATATGTTCTTTCTGTCCTCGGACTTGGAGGTTAGTTCCGCCTCTTGGGTCGAATCCTTATCGTCCTGTACATTGTATAAAAACTCTCTCAAGGAACTGTTTCGTATCATGGAACTAACGTTGCTCATTCTGCACCCATAAAGAATTTTGCCAACTGCCCGTAGTCATCAATTTTCAAATAGCGTGACCCATAGATGTTTTTGGGATAATCGTTAAAACCTATGGGGTATAGTTTGATTCTATTGGCTTCAAGCCACCTCATTGTCTGAACTAAGTCATTGTCTAGAACCCCCACATTGGCTCCATGTAAAAAAGATTTCCCGTCTCCCACGTTAATAATCACCTTCATCTTGGACCTAGACTTCATCAGACGTCTCGCAATCCCACGCAGACTTTCCCCGTCTGCATTGTCCCAACACTTAACTTCTATGTTTCCCAATCCATTGGCACCCTCCAGACTTCTGTAGGTAATCGTCTCAAGCCTGTGTTGGGTTCTAGTATATAAGACCTCATTCGCATTTAAAGCCGCAACATTTCTATCAGCCGGAGCTCCGTATCCAACCACTTCGTGCTTTATCATAGCCCTCGTTAAGGCTGCGTCTAGAATCACCGCTATCTCTTGGAGTTTGTCACTCCCGGCGTAGTCTTTATCCATTGAGCCGCTGATATCCAAAGCCACACTAACTATCACCCTGTCGTTGGGCTTGGCAAAAGCTTTTTCGAAAATATGGTCATCTAGATTGTTGGGGATTTTGTAAACACTTCTGGCGTCTATAACCCCCTCTTCTTGATTACCACGGAATTTAATGTGCTTGACGTTCTTCATCCTAATCTTAAACACGGAAGCTAATTCATTAATAACATTTGCGTATTTGTTTCTAATGGCAATCAGAGACCCCGTATTACTTGGTCTCAACTCAGACCGAACAATGTCAAATTTGGTTGTTGCGGGAAAATATTGTTTTCTAACCAGAGCCACTTTTTCTCCCCTGACGTCACTGGTATCTCTTATTTCAGAAATAAAATCATTATAGTTTTCGAGCTCATCCAGCCCCAGCCTGTCTTTGAAAACCTTGCTTAGGTCTATCTCATCCAGTTCATTCTCCAGCTTATCTATGGTCATCAAGACACTTCTTCCTCCTGACCCTATCTTGGATAGACCGTTGTGGACCAACTCATCTTCTTGAGAGGCTTTTTTGTCGAATTCTTGCTGAACGACATCGGACTCAGACCACTCCTCATTGTTCTCAAACTGAGGGATTGCGTCCAAACTTTCTAGTCCATTCTTTTTCATTCTTTTCTGAAGGTCTTCAAGTGTTTTTTTAAAAAGCCTTTTATTGTCAGAATTTATCTGCTTGATGCGATTGTTCAACTGGCGTATCTCTTGTTTGATTTTATAAATCTCTTGCCATGTCTTATTCTCAGCCTCGTGATTTTTCGTAATCACTTCCTCAAATTTATCTCGCTTATCCTGAAGCTCTTGAATTGGAGAGCTCAGAAGGGGGCTATTTTCCACCAATGCCTCGTATTGAACTTGAATCCCTCTTTCCTTCCTGACAAGTTTGTCCGACCTGCCAATAGACTTTTGAATATCCTTGGCCTCTTTGGTGAGGGACCTAATTAGCTCTCTTCTTTTTCTATTTTCTTCCCGTTTGAGAGCGGATAGCTCTTTTTTAGTCATCACACTCATGTTTTCGCCTTGTTTTTTAAAGCATCTATCTGGGCTAATTTTTCTGCATGCTCTTGTCGAAGTTTGTCGTTTTCAGCAACGGCAGACGTCAGGCTTTCGGTATAGTGCAGATAGTCAAGAACATTACTTACGGCCTCAATCTCACTCATTGCTTCTTTATTTTTTTTTGAATTTGCGGTTTTCCCCACTCTTTTTTCAAGCTTTTTTCTCTCTTGATTCAATTCCTTTTTCTTCTTCTTTAATTCAATGAGAACTGGGTCGTTTTTGTACGCATCATAAATTGCCTGCAACTCACGCTTGCTCTTTTCGATAGCATTGAAAACGCCAGAGAACTCCTTCATTAGCTTAGGTCTTTTGGGGCCGAATTGCTTAAAAAGCTTTGTGGATAGAGAGAGTGCGTCGACGGCACGGGTCACCTTCTGAGCATCTATTACGGGCTTCGCCTTAGCGAAAAGGTCAAGAACTTCCTTCTGGACCTCCGACGAATACGCTTCGATATTAAATGTCTTGCGCTTTGTTTTTAATAAATAGTCATGCACGTGAACACAGAAAAGATGCCACCTGTCAGTGTCGTCCGAGAATTCTATATTAAAGACCTTTTTCGCCAAAATCCTAAAATGAACCCCGTAGAGCTTCTCGAATATGTCGTTTGCACCATCCAGCTTAGACATGAGCTTGTTCTCTATCCTAGCGTCCTCGATACCATTCCAGATAGAGAAATGGTCTCTTCCCTTCATTTTTTTCACGTCCGAATTGTTCATGTGGCTATATTTTACATGACCAATTTCATGTAGAAGTATTCCATACAGGCAGTCAAGCTCCTGTGGCGACATGTTCTTGATATTTGGCAAATGAATGCTATTGTCTTCATGGGTTTCCGCTCTAGTCCCATCAAGATAAACTCTTACATTGAAGTTATTAGAAAGTATCTGAGCATAACGCTCAAAATTAACAATATGCTCTCCTTCGTAATAGGAAATCATTCGCCCTCTGGCTCCTCTTTCTCTTTGGTTTTTTTACGCTTAGAGGCAAAAACAGTTTTTATGGTTTCTATCACCCACTGCTTCTCTTCCTTGCTGACTTTATATAAAAACACACTTTCTGCCGATTTCAAGGCATCTCGATATAGGGCCATCTTTTGGGCCCACTGCAAGCAACGTCGAGTGCTAAAAGTCAGGGTGGTTTGAACCTCTGAGTCCGCACCCTCTCTAATGAGGTTGGCAAATTTCACTATATTCCTTACCGAGCGCTTTCGTAGATGCGGAACCTTAGAAGCAATTACTTTAACCTCGACCTTTTCCAACATAGACGGCATCTCCAAAATGTGCCACCTATCCAGAAAAGCCTCGTTCATAGTGGAGGTCCCAGCATAAGCATCTGCCTTACTTTGCATTGAGCCGATGCTATTTGCCGTGCCAAAAATCCTGAATTCGGGATGAGGGCGAACCACCTCTCCATCGTCCTCCTTGAGAACGAGCCTTCCCTCATCTTCCAGTACTGGATGTAGGAGACTTAGAATGTTAGGTTCGGCCATGTCTATTTCATCCAATATCAGCCAATACCCAGATTTCATAGCGGTGGGGAGAACGCCATCTTTCCAGAAAGTCCTGCCGCCCTCTACGTGGATTTTTCCTAAGAAATCTCCAATCCTACTTTCGCCGTTCAGATTAATTCTTATTACGGGCTGATTTATTCTAGCCGCTATCTGTTCAATATGTGAAGTTTTCCCAGTTCCAGCCTCTCCTGTGATTAGCATTTTGTCTGAACATAATATAGAATCGATTAGCTGGGACGTTATCGGCTGAAAAACATACGTCTCTTCGACTTTGGGGGTAAGCTCGTGGGGCTCACGATTCCTCAGGAGAAGACGTCCTTTGTATTCAAAAAAATCGTCAGACGTCAGAGGGTAGTCACTTTCAAAAATCCTAGGATATATCTGACCGTAGGCCACCCCTCTGGGATGAACTCTCACTTTCTTTTCAAAAAGAGGATTTGATTTATCGGTTATCTGGATGAATCTTCTTTTTGGGGTATCCTCAATAATATCACACTCAATCGTCTGCCTATCTCTGGTAATAAAGTAGCTTTTCACGTATTCTCCCATTATGTTTTATTGACAGTCTGATATATTATAGGGGTTTTCAGCCCTTAGTCAACACCAATATTGCCCTTGATTTCCCCGGCCTAATCGCATAGAATGTATGGAAATGAACACTTTTCTTTAGGAATCGCATGAAACTTCAAACCAAAAACTCTCTGGCTCGGGAGTGGGTGTGGCAGCTGGGGGCTTTTCTTTCGCTGGGGCTTATCGTGGCGGGGGTGAGTCTCTATGCGCTAAGTCAGAGGGAGCAGACTCCAACTCCTCCAGCTTTCATGTATATGGGGCCAGATGTTCCGCCCAAAATAGCAGAGAGAATAGCCTACTCCATGGATAACTATGATGAAAAAATCATCAAAACATGGTATAAGGACACGGTATATGACGGGGAATTTCAGATGGCGTTATTCTATTCTTATCTAGCCCTAGCTCTAGCCGAAAAAGTGACTGAAGCTGGAGGCACGCAGGCGGAGAAAGACAAAAGAGACAGAGTGTTTAAGGATTCGGTGGAGCTTTGGAGGTCCGTGCTGAAAAAGGACTCTGAATTAATCATTTTTCGGAATTACTTTGTTGACAAGTATGCCAAAACGGTCAGAAACGAAGATAAAAGTGGTCAAAAAGTTATTAAATGATGTCACAAAACCTTTATAAAAAACTAATAAAGTACGGAAAGTATGGCAAGGGCATGGCAACCACAACGGTGTCGCTATGTCCTTTTTTTCATATGTCAAGGAGAGCCATATCTTATTAACCGAGGAGTTTTCATGACATTTAATAAACCAATCGCAGCAGCATTGATTTTCTTTAGTCTAAGTGGTGCTGCATACGGAGCAATAAATAGCGACAGCAATGCGAAAGAAATTAGGGAATTAAAAAAGAAAATTACTAAAATGCAGGCAACCGATACCTCATCTGCTGCCATGAGCGAGGTGTACTACAAGCATAAAATGGCCATAAGTCAGGTTAATGTGGCTAAGAAGGTCGCCGCCTATGAAACCTATTTGTTTTTGGAAAGAAATGGAACGAGAAGGAGTATGTCCGAAATTACCAAAATTGTTGACGTAGCTTGGGAATGCTCTTGGATTTTTACAGACCTTGGAGACGACCATATGGAGAGGTTTCAGCGGATTCTAGAGTGGTGCAAGGGCGAAACTAATTTTAAGGGAAATGTGGTCGCTAGGTGGAAAAAAGGACAATACATAAAGTCTTTAAATCTCACAGTGAAGAAAGATACCGTGGACTATGGAGCTTGGCAAATAAACGGAGACAATCTAGGATACGCTAAGGGTGTTTATAGCCTATATAAATCTGGAGTAATTCCATTTAAAATTGTGAGAGTTAAAACTCCCGAGGATTTATTCGACATACCAACCAACTGCGTAGTGAGGTGTGCCATAGAGACTGACAGAAAAGCTCTGGGTTGGGAATGGAAACATCACGCCCGACCAAACGATAGAGCGTATTTAAAATATGTAGCTAAGAAGCTGAAGGACCTTGAACGAGAGGGTTTATACGATGAGTCTTTGGTATCGAAGTATTATAAACTAGTTCCCAGCAAACGGTATGTTGCCAAAAAAACCCAAACTAAAGGTGTGAAATGAAGAATGTTCTGATAGTTTTTAGCGGGAAAGCTCAGTCTGGTAAGACCACTGCTTCAAATGCTCTAAAGAAAATAATTTATGCTGATATTGAGAATAGAAATCCAGACATAAATCCAAATAGACTTGGCGGTGGTGCGCATATTCATAGTTTTGCAAAAGCTCTTAAGGAAATAGCTTCAGAATATTTTGGATGGACTGGCGACAAAGGGCTTTATTATCACGATACAGCCGACTCTGGAGCAGTTGATATTCATGGCGATGGACAGGTCGACGCAATTGGCTCGCTTCCGATTCCCGATAAAGGCCGCCAACTTCTCATTAATATAGGGCAGGTCTTTCGAGGAATTCGTCCCACCATCTGGGTCGATTATGTAATCAATAACATAAAGAAACATTCCGAAGAGCATAACTCTGGTCAAGTCTACATCATCGACGATATGCGCTTTAGAAACGAACTGGCTATTGCAAAAACTTTTGAAAACTGTGTTTCGGTGAGGCTAAGACGCAATTCTCAGTTGGGCATAGATGATATAAGCGAGAATGATTTAGACAACTCAGAATTTGACTATCACATTGATAACAACGGAGACCCGGAAGACCTTGAGGCAAAAATGTCTGGACTTTTCGAAGAAATCAAGCTAAAATATCGGTAAGGAGAGTGCTGATGATTAACAAGAGCTTGGAAAAAAAGCTTAAAGACGGCGGATTTAAAGACATAATCACTTGGCTAGAGAAGTGTGAAAGAGGAAAAATAAAGGTATTGGAAATTAGAGTAGACAAAACAGCTGGTATTACTGGTAAGAAAACTCTGGATAGAACCATTATCGAATATCTGAAAGAATTAAACATAAAGGTTCTTTATAGCGAATACAGCTCCAAAGAGCAAGATGAATCAGAAATCAAGCAGAAGCAGCAAAAAAAACAGTGTAAACATTTTGCTCATAACATATACAACAAGAAGCTAAGCCACGAGGATAACGTAAATAATTTCCTCGATAAAGAGGTGGTGATTTTCAAGGTAGACAAGAATTCTAATGAATCCTTTGCAATTTGTCCAGAATGTACATCAATGATTACAATTTCTTAACTCTCAGAGGAAATAATGAGCATAGTAGAAGTAGGTCCGGTAAAGTCAGCCACTAAATCAAAACCCAAAGATAAGCAAGAAAAGTACTGGGTTGCTCCCGAGGTTGAAGCTCTAGGCAAGAGCATTGTGAATAATTGCAACGAGATGTTTCACTATATTAGTCTTCCTGATTTTATATTTCTCTTCAAGAAGTCTAAGGAACGTCCCGATAAGAATATTAAGTTAAGGATAATCAAGGAGCCGTTGAGCTTGGTTTCTAGTAAGAAGGTGATGGTATTTGTGGGAAACGAGTGGTGGGATAACAACATAGATTCCGATAGAACAAAAGCTCTCATTGAGGCATTCCTCAGCATTACTGGGTCTGGGAATATAGGGGATAGCTACGACAAGCGTGATTATGACGTCCAGACGTTCAACGAGCTCTTGAAGGCCCCCAAACTCGACTATTCTAAATTCACCAGCATTCTCCCGGCTGAGAAGCAGGTTGTCGAAAACCTAGTTCTCACGCCTCAATAGGAAATATGATGAATAAAAATACTCAGGATAAGATGATAAAGGACGCTCTTAAGAAATTTAAAAAGAAAGCTATGGTGCTCCCCACCGAGGCGGAAGTTGACCAAGCCATTTCCATACTAAGTAATAGAGATATGGACAAGGTGAGCAAGAGCGTTGGGAGGATGCTGGCTGGAAAAAACTTCGTTTGGTCAGATTGGATAGATAAGAAAACGGGCAAACTCAAAAAAGAATATGCTTCCAAGAAAAAAGTCCTCAACCTATTAAAATCATACAAGGAAGACGCTTTGCGTCACCACATAAATAGAGTGGTTCTTCGAAAAGCTGGATATCTTAAGGCTGATTTGGTTAGGATTTTGCGTACCGAATTGGCTGCTTCTGAATTTACTGATTTCCAGCTTGCCGGAAATTTGACCGTGGGGCCAGTGTTCAAAAACCTGACTGATAGCGTGAGAAATGCTAGCAAGGAAATGATTAAGTTGATTAAGTCGGCGGAAAAGACAGTTGACGTCAATGATATTATAGCCAAAATGAATATCAGACCAAGCTTTGCTGACCTGACCAATCAAGAGGCAGTAAAGGCCGTGCGGAAGACTGGTAGCTCCAAGAAAATTAAAAATAAAAGAAAATAGAGCAGCTAAAAATAAAGGAAGACACAAAAAAAGAGACCCCGACGAGGAGTCTCTTTTTTTGTTGCCTATTTATATTGCACCCTATTGTCTTTGGGAAATTTGTTGCTTAAATTGCTCCTCAGCCTGCTCGGGCTTGCTTTCCGAGCTATAGCCAGTCTGGTCGAATTCTCCCTTGTGCGTTCCCTCGTGTATAATCGTACTGGCAATCTGGTTAGTTATCTCCTGCCTGATTGCTTCGTCATCTTGTCCTGACATTTGAGCCCGCACATCGCTTTCGAGCTTCCCGATGTTAATCCAAATGGTGTTTGGATTATCGGTCTGATATTCCCCAATGACCCCTTTACTCAAATTTATTCTAATGTCAGTAACTTGCTTGAGCAGCTCGGGGTTGGACTTATTTACTATATTGACGGCGTCATTGACCATGCTGTCATATGGTTCAATCATGACTCTGGGGCCTCCCAGAAGCTCCATATGCTCCTGTTCCTCAGCTGCCCTGATTTGTCTACTGGAGATTCTAGTGGTCATATTACCCCCTCCTCGAAAGTCTATCCTTGGCTGAGAAGGTTTTAACCCCACCAACTCCCACTCCCTGTGGAATTACACCGACTGGCGCAGCCCCCGGATTGCCCCCCGGAGTGGTTTCAGTACTTGCCGTTGGAGGAGTTTGCCCCGCAGGAGTTGGCTCAGATTTTGGTGCGTTCATCTTCTGCTGTCTTTCCTGTGTTAGCAAATCCTGCTGCTTCTTTGCATCATCTGCTAGGCGTTTGGCAGTCTCAACCTGTTGGTCTAGATTTCTAGACATATCCACTTGAGCTAGTCTTTCACGAAAAGATAGAGCCGAAGTTTTCTTAGCTTTTGGTTTTGCCTTAGCTTTTGGTTTTGCCTTGGCTTTGGGAGCTTTTGGGGCTTCCTTTTTCTTGGCTGGAGTCTTTGCCTTAGCTGGAGCCTTAGTCCCCTTAGGAGCCTTAGCAGGAGCCTTTTTACCCCCTTTTGGAGCCTTTTTCGCTTTTGGGGCAACTTTCTTCCACACCATATCATGATAGCTATCATATGCAATGCCGCCATCCTCAGCCTTCATTGGTTCCCAACCTCTTTCGAGAAGATTGAATTCCGCCAAATCTCTGACCTCTTTATCAAATGGATACTGGAAGGCCTTCATGAGAACCCAAGATGGGGTCGAATCCTTATCCACGGCTGCCATTACGATTTCCTTGCTATTGGACTGGACAACTCCAGCGTCAGCCTTCATATCATCAAAGGCATTGACTACCTCGTCCATGTTTTTCTTTATTTTTCTCTTAATGCCGGGATTTCTAGCTCCCTGCATAGCATGAGTGCTCACTTCTTCATACTTCTGCTGTGCATCCAACTGAGGTCTCATATCATCCATGAGTTCTTTTCTGTTGGTATATCTTGGCTTAACGGCAGAAAGGAATGTGTACCAATGTGGGTCTGGTCTATTTAATTCAAACAATCTACGTGTTAAAAGCTGTCCTGATTTGCGGTAAGTATCGGCCCCAGTACTCAGCTGTTTAACTTTATCATCAAATCCCAAAGTTGCAAGTTCAAGTCCTATGGCTTTGTTTCTTTCTTGCAGGCGTAGTTTTTCTTCTTTATATTGCTGAACCTTCTCTGGGTTTTTGGTTTTTCTAATATAACCCTTTAAAGTGTTGTCAATTCTTTTCCTATTGAGAACCT
>Ga0307377_10002318_pt1 | contig 22534 bp, 27 predicted proteins | sample TR3MG_FD_202535 | JGI IMG/M metagenome (GOLD analysis project Ga0307377, IMG submission 202535) | Soil microbial communities from Risofladan, Vaasa, Finland - TR-3 | ecosystem: Environmental > Terrestrial > Soil > Coastal area > Acid sulfate soil | place: Finland: Risofladan, Vaasa | collected...
GGTAACGTATTTATTTAAAAACCCTTGTGTTTTAAAATATTTTGTTTTAAGTTTGACAAAATTTTCATAACTCATTTTATCATAAAAAACGACAATGAAGAAACAACGAATAGAAAATGCTGTTGATATATTAAAGTACGCAATGAAAAATCAGGTGTCGGCAAAAGAAGCATCAGTAAGATGTGGATTTTCCGACACTTATGTTAAGAACACAAAAGCAGATGTTCACAAATCATATAAAAGGGGTCATCTTAGTGTAGAACTTTACGAATTATTTTTCGATACATACAACGAATACGTAAAGTTTGCTGTAAATACTAATGGAGGACAAACCCCATCAGGACATAAAGTATCTGAACCCAATAAACCCAGAGACATCCCCAAAGGAGGTGGACGTGAAAGTTTTAAATCAGATGGTCGTGATGCAGAATATGAATGGGTGGGTAATGATAGTTATCCCTATGACCATGTAAGAACACTTGACCAATTATTGGAAGCATGTGACGTTGATACTGATGAATGGAATGTGAAAGATTTTCTGGTTAATAAATGGGATGTTACGAGTTGGAAGCGAGATTACCCGGAAACCGTTCAGAATTGGCAGGTGAAATGCCGTCTTGAACGTGATATGAAGGTTGTTCACGAAAAAGTTGTTGGTGAGTTGTTTCAGGAGATGACTAAAAACTATGAACCACCAATACTTTATGCTGACAAATTGGATGTATCGAAATTCGAAGAAAATAACCTTTTGGAAATCAGTATATTTGACCTTCACATAGGTAAACTTGCGTGGGGTGGTGAAACATTCGAAAATTATGATGTAAAAATTGCTCGTAAAAGATTCCTGACTTCAATTCAAAAACTCCTTCAAAGAGCCGAAGGGTTCCAGTATTCCAGAATATTCTTCCCTGTTGGAAATGACTTCTTCAACAGTGACACCATACTTAACACGACAACCAAAGGCACACCACAAGATGAAGACCTGAGATGGCAAAAAACATTTGGCGTAGGAACACGACTACTTGTTGACGCAATTAACATGCTGAAACAAACAGGCGTACCTGTTGATGTTATGGTCATCCCCGGAAATCATGATTTTGAACGTAGTTTCTACTTAGGTAGTTATCTTGAAGCATGGTTTAACCAAGACCCTGCTGTACACATTAATAATGGTGCATCACCGAGAAAATATTATAGATTCGGAAACGTATTGCTTGGCTTAACACATGGTAGTGAAGAAAAAGAGGCTGCACTTCCAATGTTAATGGCAACAGATGTCGAATCAAAGCCACTATGGAGTGAAACCAAGTTCCATGAATGGCATCTCGGTCACATTCACAGAAAAAGAACCGTGACATACGATATAAATAAAAGCAGACCACTGAATGAAGATTTGGGTGTTACAATCAGATACCTGTCAAGTTTGACTGGTACTGAGGAATGGCATCATAAGAAAGGCTTTGTTGGCTCAACAAAAGCAGCAGATGGTTTTATCTACAATGATGAATTCGGTTTGATAGCACATCTTAATACTAATTTAATAATAAATTCATAATAAAATGGCAACAAAGAACGCAGTAGGTATTGCTAAAGGTAAACCTACAACAAGAAAACCTGCAACGAGAAAGCCAGTAGCAAAGAAAACTGCTGCACCAAAGCTTACTCCTGAACAGGAAAGAGACCTTAAGGCTAAACAAAAGGTCGAAGAATTACTGAAAAACAGTCCGTTTACCAAATTGGATAAAAAAGAAGACCTTCTGGTGCTTGATGAAGACCAAGAACCAAAAGGAACTGAGTGGCTTCAAGAACAATTACCTTTATTAATTGAGCAACTTCAGAAGTTGAATACTGAATTGACAACTGAAAAACAAAAGAATGAAGTGCTGACTCAGAAACTTCAAAACGCTGGTGGGGATGGTGAAGCAACGAAAGCCATAAATATGCTTTTCGATGAACTTCAAACTAATCACATTAAAATGGGTAAGAACCCCAGCACAGGCGCACCAAACTTAGTTATTCACCCAATAGCATTCTTGAATAGACTAATTCAACTCTTCCCGCCTTTGGCGAAAAAGAAGCAGTTCTAATGAACTTCTGGTGCTGGCTGCTTGGACATAAATGGTATGTTTTTACTCCGGGTTTACAATCTATGAGAAGATGTAAACGTTGTGAGAAGAAGCAGAAAATGAAGTTTGAATTCCCATCCAGTCCATTTCTATATGCCAATCCACCCGGTCAGATAGGTGAGTGGGTGGATGTTAATTAATTGAATTGCCTTAAAAACACTTTGTTTTGGGGCAATTTTTTTATATATTTGCTTCATGATAAGAGGGCAAGAATTTCACGCTATCATCCACAACATTTTTGATGAGGTTAATGGCTACCAACATTCTGAACAGATACAGGTAAACTGTCCACGTTGTCAGGAAAGGGATGGTCTGTCCGAACCTGATGGGAGTTTTAATCTTGAAATTAATACGGCTAAACGGGTGTTTAGGTGTTGGAAGTGTGACGAACCCAGATTTAGTGGGTCTTTAGGTAGGCTCGTTAAATTATTGGGTACGAGTGGCGATTACGAAATGTACAAGGCATATGCTGGAATCTATGCTGATTACGTTTATAATGAAGATGAACCTGAATTTGTTCAGGTCAAGCTACCTGATGAGATGATATACTTTTCTCAGATGGATGGTGGAAACCGGGAACATTTTGAAGCATATAGTTATTTAATTACTGAAAGAAAACTGACAAGCGATATTATTTTAAGGTATCGGCTTGGTTTTTGTACAACTGGAAAGTACGCTCAGAGAATAATCATCCCATCATTCGATGCAAATGGTGAGGTTAATTATTTTGTGGGCAGATATTATGGAAATGACCCCATGATTAAAAAGAAAATGGCTTATCGCAATCCACATGCCGATAAGGATTTGATTATTTTTAATGAGGGTCTTGTAAATTGGGATTCTACTGTATACCTTGTTGAAGGTGCGTTTGAAATGTTAAGTTTTCCGGTCAACATCATACCGATGTTGGGAAAGACATTATCAACTACGTTGTTTTATAAACTGAAAGAACTAAAGCCTGATGTCGTGGTATTATTAGACCCAGATGCTTACAAAAGTAGTATTGAACTATATTATATGTTACAGACTATTTATGTTGGCTGTGAAGAAAGGGTTAAAATCGTTAAGTTACCCACGAATGATGACCTCGATGAACTGAGAAAAAATCAGGGAATCGATGCTGTCATCAAAGCACTTTATAGTGCAAGACAACTAACGGTTGACGATTACTTTATTCAAAAGTTGTACAAACCATATGATAAAAATGCAAAGAGATACGGTTCTTATTCAAAATATTTTGGAGGGGAATCTGGAGGCAGAGGAAATCTTGTATGAAAAATATAAGAAAATCATTACTGATTTTTTAGGTAAAAAATATTCATTATTTAATGATGTTGAAGATGATGTGGCTGAGATTTTAATAAAAGTCTTCATGAACATCAGTACTTATGATGTAACTAAATCAAAGTTCAAATCATGGGTATTTAACATAGCCAAAAATCACATAATTGATAAATGGCGAAACAATGGTACGATATCACTAACCGGAAGTAATACCACTTGCACAATTTCAACTGAAGACGCATTACTTAATAGTTGCATTACCACAAGTACTGCGATGATAGGTACTTGTGGTACATTCACCACATTCAATTGTTGTGCTGGTATTGAATTCGAAAATTGTAGTTCCATTAACCACATTTCAAACCAACTATCACCACAGGATTTCACGTTACTCGACATGAAATATGTGCAGGGTTACAATTATACTGAAATAGGCAGCGAATTTAATGTTTCGAGTTCTACTATTAGTAATAGGGTAAACTACATCAAAACAAAACTAAAAAAGAATAATTCAGAAATCATTTACGATTAAGTTAAGTATTTATGTTAAATTTGACTTAACATGGGAAGACTTTTTGAATATCTTAACATCGAAAAGAATAGCGCAAGAAAAAGATTATATGTGATTTCTGATAACCCCGATGAAGTATATCAGAACTACGCAAAACTAAAAGCAGGTGGTTTTTGGTGGGATAAGTATGATAAGGTCTGGTGGATGCCAGAAAAAATGCTGCAAAAAGCTATTGCTACACTGGAAAAAATTAATAACGAATTACAAACAGGTGGTCAGGATGAGGGTCTTAGACCTAAGTTCATTGCTGGCATGGAACATTTTAAGGAATTTATAAAAAAACAGGGTGGCATGGACCCCGAAACCACAAAATTACTTGATGCCAAGCTCGACCAGTATATTAAAGATATTGCAAACGCAACTGACGAGAAAGCTGCAAGTGCTGAAATCATGAGATTCTATGAGTTTATGAATAAGTTCCATAAATATAGTTTTTCAAACTGTCTTTTAATCTATATACAAAAAAGAGATGCAACACGAGTTGCGGGTAAAGGTGCTTGGGGTAAGATGAAGCGTACTGTTAGGGAGGGTGCAACACCGATTTCAATTTGGTGTGTTAAGAAATTTTATATCGACCCGGAATCTGGTAAGACAAAAGCATATGGATTGGACCAACAGAAAAGGGATAGGGAAGCTGTAAAAGCAGGTACTGTCTCACAAGATGAACTTGATAACATCGTTGCAAGGGGAAGAATTGTTTCCCAGAAATTTGACCCTTGCGTTGTTTATGACATGAGTGATACCGAGGGTGCTGAAATTCCTGATGAACCTATATGGAAAGGTGGTGGAGATGATAGAGAAGATGCTGAACTCATATTAACTCTTGCCGAAAAAAGTCTGGCTAAGATGGGTATTAAAATGACACGTGACGCAGCAAGTCGTGGTGAAGGTGGTTGGAGTCGTGGTGGACATATAAATGTTAGTGCTGACCAAAAGGGTAGTGCTGCTGTTTCTACTGCGGTTCACGAATGGGCACACGAACTGATACACCAACCCAATAGTATGTTTTTCGACAAATCTATTAGTCAGATGCGTGAAAAGGGGCAACTCACTGGTTCACAAGTAAAACAAATTAAAGAAATTCAAGTAGAAACTGTTTCTGCATTGGTTTGTAAGCGATATGGTTTCCCGGTTGAACATCATCCAACTTATATGGCACTCTGGCAAAAGAATGGTGGGATGAGTAGCAAGCAATTAATTGAAAAAAACATGGGACTTATAAAGAAGGTGTCGAACTTCATTGTAAATCGACTTGATACCGAACTAACATCAAATGAAAAATAAAAAAGAGGTCACAATTTGTGACCTCTTCTGTTTTGGATTTTTAATACTTACTTGATTTCAATTTGCTTTTTCGTCTTAGTTTCATCAACTGCTTTGGGAACAGTGATTTTTAATATACCATCGCCCAGCGATGCTTTAATTTCTTCAGCATCGGTGTTATCAGGAAGGATGAATGACCTTTTATATTTACCTACATACATCTCCTTGCGATTATATTTACAGTCACAGTTCTTTTTGCGTTCGGTTTCAATAGTGAGTACCCCGTCTTCGGTTTCAATCTTAACGTCTTCTTTTTTAATTCCAGCTAATTCCATTTCAATGATGAATTCGTCATCGTTTTCAATCACATCATGTGCTGGGCATCTGCGTGAAGTAATGTCGTGGGTTTCATCGAATAGTTCTTCAAAAATATTGAAGAAATTGGATAAATCATTGGGTGTTCTGTAAATTCTAATCATGTCTATTTAATTTTAATTATGTTATTCACCCCACTTATTACTAAAACCGTACCACTCCGAGGATTACGTCAAATTGGCATAAGTTTTTAATTAAGAATGTCATTCTGACAAATTTTAAAAACCCTTGTGTTATAGGTGGGTTTTGGATATATTTGTAAAAATTTATTGAATGATTAAAACCATAGCGCATCTTGCTGATATACACATACGCAAAACACCAACCAGAAACGCAGAGTATCAAGAAGTATTTGACAAATTAATTGCTTCATTACAACAACAGAAACCCGATAGAATTGCACTTGTCGGTGACCTTGTTAATGACTATCTTGACCTTCAAGGTGAGCAGTTAATTATGGCACACAAGTTCCTGAATGAATTGGCTGCAATCGCTCCGGTACGCATAACCAGAGGTAATCACGATTTCCGAAGAAACAACATGAAACGTGTTGATAGTATCAAAGCAATCGTTGAAACCCTCAACAACCCCAATGTTGTGTATTATGATAGTACTGGTTTCTTTGATGATGAGAACGTGACGTGGGTAGTCTGGCATCACGGAGACCCTAAGAACAATCCTTGGAAAACCAGAGAAGGAAAGAGGGTTATCAAAGATAGGGTAATAAACGCACGAATTTACATTGATTTGTTTCATGACCCGATTACTGGATGTAGGTCAGCTACTGACTTTGAAATGAAAAGTAGTTCGTATTATAAAATCAGTGACTTCAAAGGTGATTTTTCTTTTTTTGGTGATATCCATAGATTGCAGTATCTGGATAAAGACAGAAAGAAAGCTTATTGTAGTTCATTAATACCACAAAGCGTTGATGAAGGCGATGATGCTTTTCACGGGTATCTATTATGGGATGTCTTGAACTTGAAACAAATTACTGCTGAAATCGAAATACCCAATAACTATTCATTCAAAAATATCAGGCTTACACCATATACTGACTTCGATGACTTGGATATTGAAATAGATAACCCAACGGATTTCATGAAGGTCAGACTCATTTGGGCAACACTACCCCAAACCCGGAACAATGAGAATGAAAGGAAAGTAGTTGCGTATTTCAAGTCAATTACTGGCGTTATGTCCGTTTCACATAAGAACGAGTACTTGGAGAACGATAAGGTTGAACTTAATGAAAGCGTAACACTGGAAAATGTCAGTGATGAAGCTGTTCAACAAGAAATTTTCAGGGAATATCTTGATAAGATTGGTGCAGAAGAAAGCGTTATCAATGATGTGTTGGCACTTGATGTCGAGATTCTGAAAGAAATTGAAATCGAAGATAATGCAAGCATTGAATGGGGAATTGTAAAATTTGGTGCTACGAACTTCATGTCATATGGAGAACTGAATATTGATTGGCGTGACATGGAAGGTCTGTTTCAGATAACCGGAAGAAACACTGCCGGGAAGACCACCATTATGAAAATCATTACTTATCTTTTATATAACAAAACACTTGAAACCGAAACCAGAAAGAAATATGGTGATTCAAGGTTTGTTAATAACAGAAATGGAGCGACATTCTGCGAAGCTTACATGGTAATGGAAGCCAATGGTGAGTATTTTGGAATTAAAAGAAAGACTGTAATCGAAAAAAAGCGTGACGGCACACTCAATGGCGCACCCACCACATTAAATTATTATCTGCTCACCGCCCCTGATGATGAGATGACTGAGGACAATCTTATTGAAAAACTTGATGAGGACAGACGGGTACAGACTCAGAAATTAATTACTTCTGTTATTGGAAACTATGATAATTTCATGCGAGTCGTTATGACGACATCAGATACACTCAATAACATATTATCCAGTGACATGGCTGATTTCATTGATGCGATTTTATTGGATAGTGGTCTGGATATTTTTGATAAAAAACTGGCGGGATATAAAACATATGAAAAACGAGTAAACGCTATTTCCAGAATCACTTGTAATGTCGAAGCAACTCTTGCACAAAACACAACACTTGCTGAAGAAACTAACACCCTTACTGAAGAGATTGAAAAGATTGAAATGGTTAAGTTACCTGCCACACAAGGCAGTATTAGTAAAGGTCGTGTATATATCGAAACCCTTACCAAGAAACTATTTAAAATAGACCCTGAAATCTACAATTTAAACGTAGATGATACCAAAGAGGATATTGGCATCCACAATCAGAAGATAGACGAGCACAGGGCACGTGTGAGGGTCGTAGAAGATAGTATGAAGCCATTACTGGAGACTTATGACGAGAAAAGACTGAATGATTTGCTTGAAAAGAAGGAAGAACATAAACAAGTAGTTCATGATAAGAAAACATTGATTTGGGAGGATAAGCAACATAAAGCAGAATGTGAACACCAAATCGAACTTCTTAATGGAAAGATTTTTATTTTAAAACGTGATGGTAAAGCTAAAAGGGAAGAGGTTCTTGAGTTGAAAGATAGTAAGATATGTCCGACATGCGGACAACAAGTAGATGCTAACCATCAAGAACATATCAACGAAAAAATCGAGAAAATCAGGGTTGAAATGTACGGTTTCAAAGATGAAATCGAAAAGCATGAAGCCGAAATATTAGCTTCGTGGAAGCCAGCTATCGAAAGTTGTGTTACAAACACAGTAACCATCAACGAAGAAATAGTTAAACTTGATTTGGAGATGGAAGATGTTCTTGTGAATATCGGAGAACTCACGAATCAGAAAAATGATGTGGAGAAGCGCAAGGAACTGCAAACCGAATTAAATCAATTACCAACCTTGATTCAAAACGAAGAACTGAAAATCAGTATACTGCAACAGAAGATTGATAGTCATATAAATATGTTGGAACAAATCACCAAGAATCAGAAAATTGAAAAGGGTATTGTTGCAGCTAAAGAAAGGGTAGTAATTCTTGAGGGCGAAGAAAGTGAATACAAAGAAGATATTTTCATCAGAAAAACTGCCATTGGCGAGAAAGGTCAAAAAATAAAAAATAATAATACCTTAATATCTGAATTCGAACAACAGGAATACAGAGACATGGTAATGGGACTTTATAAGAAGTGTGTTCACAGGGATGGTATTCCAAGAGAACTTTTGAGTAACTACATCATACCAAAAATTAATGTGGCGTTACAGGATATTCTTGGTGTTGCTGATTTCATGGTATGGCTCGACCAAGACGACCTCAGACCTAAATTGGTTTATCATAGCAGACCACAAGCAATTATTGATTGTATTGGTGGTAGTGGAAAGGAAAGGACGTTTTCGGCACTCCCAATAAAAATGGCTTTGAATCAGATAAACGTGAAAGCCAAACCCACAATATTCTTATTGGATGAGACTATGGGTAAACTGGATGAAGAGGGTAGTGTTGAAGAATTTATTGAAATGCTACAGATAATCAAAACAAAAGTTAAGAAACTATTGGTTATCGAACACAAGTACGAAATTAATCCCGATTACCTGATAACAGTTCAGTTAGATGATGATGGTATATCATCAGCAGAATTGGTGTAAACCATAATTTTAAGTATTTATTTGAAAGAAAAATACGCATGGATACAAAAAAATATGATAAATTAAGAGAGAAAATCAAAACCAAAGATTTTGAAGGAAGGAACAAGGGTCTTGATAAATGGTTGTTTGGGTTTTCGTTTCTGGGGAACATCAGTTCGATTTTCTTCGCATACTTCTTAGTCTACCCAGCATTACTAAAAGCTATAACACTAAATTTCATTACCGGAATGTGGGGAATTGCGCTTGCGCTTGGACTCACACTGGTGATTCTATCGATATTTGAAATAATTAAAAGATATTTGATTCGAAACTTCAGTAATGATTTTGTAATTAATAAGAAGAAACTAAGCCTCAAGATATTGTGGTGGTCAATCACATCAGTTGCAATCGTTGTATTGAGTTTCTATCTTTCAATTAGTGGTTCAAAGAACTTGGCAAGTACCTCTTCGATAAAAAATGCAATAGTACAGACCGAAGTTGTGTCAAAATCTGATAGCTTGACATCAGTTTATGACATGCAGAAGCAAATATATGTTGATGACAACGAAGCTCTGAGGGCAGTTAATACTGATTTGCGTCAGAAACTCGCTGATACACCATTAAACTATCCCACCACAAGAAAGGGATATCAGGATAATATTGACAGCAATACCGAACTCATTAGAGAGAACGATGCAAGAATCGGCAATCTAAATGCCGAATTGGACCGAAAGATTGCCGATTATAATGTAGAATTTGCCCAAACCAAATCAGAGAATCAGACCGAGGACACCAAGAACATATTATTATTCGTTATTATTGTTTGTTTTAATGAAATACTTATTATCGGTGGCTTGTATTTCCGAGAATATTATGAATACACGCTTTATGTCATTAATCAGCAGAAATTCGAGAAGATGTATCAAAAGAAGGACAGGTATAAGGCATTACTTTCTTTCGTGTTCGAAGAAGGTAAATTGACTTCGGGTGACAGGGTTATCCCAATGCTTGAATTAAAAGGAATTGTTGCTGAGAAAACCCAGATTCAAAACTCCAATAAATTTGTTGAAGAGTTCTTGCGTGATATGGATAGATTGTCTATCTTTACGACACATGGGAAACGCAGACTCATTAACACAACCTTAACCGAAGCATTAGAAACTGTTGATAACTACGATGATAGTTATCGTGTACTTGAAGACTTGAAATAATGGCTGACCTTGACGCACGAGATAAAGCAAGACTTATTAAAGAAGCACTGAAGATTGTTGACGAACTTGCTGAAATTGAGATTGACCTTTTCGAAGGTTCTGGTGATATTGATGAATTGATTGAAAAAGCAGAGAAACTGAAAAAGGATAGAAATTGGAAACTGACGTAAAATGGTGTACCTATGGGGCGTTTGGCAAAGATTATCCCCTTCATATTGGGTTGTTAGAAAAGCAACAAGGTAATAGCGGTGCAATTCGATACGCTGAAAATCAAATGTATGCTTTGGAATGGTGGGACTTGGATTACGTGGTAATCCATGAATCACTGGAAGACGCAATACTATTTTTAATTAAGAACAACTCAGACGAATCATTTTATACCGTGAAAGAATATTTATTATTTAAGACCGCAAAACAAGATATAGATTGGAATAAATTAAAAAAGAATTATAATGGCAACATCATTGAAAAAAAGGAATTTACTTAGAATCACAAGGACACCTGAAGCCGTAAGACTGGAACGACTAAAAACAGATAAATGGAACTTGCGTTTCATGAGATTCACTGATATGGAAGTGGCACAATGGTCAAAAGACCGTTCAAGCAAAGTGGGTGCTACTATTGTAAGGGACAGAGAAATTGTAACAACGGGGTTCAACGGATTACCAAGAGGTTGTAATGACGATGTTGAAGCCAGACATGAGAGACCGGAGAAATATAGTTGGTTCATCCATGCAGAACCCAATGCAATAATAAACGCTGCTCGACAGGGTAAAAGCACATTGGGATGCGACATGTACATCAATTGGTGTCCCTGTGACCAGTGTTCTGGATTTATTGTACAGGCTGGTATCAAAAGAATATTTTGCGACAAGGAACCTGATTGGAATGACCCGGTATGGGGTGAAAAATTCAATAGAGCAAAAACCATCTTAGCTGAAGGTGGTGTGGAAGTAATATATATGGACTACGATGCACATAGAAAAGGAATTACATAAAATACCAACAACCAATCACTACAAAACTAAGACAGCTAAAACGCAGATTATCTTGGCTACCAGTATGAGGAAAGACCATTTTCACATTACCAGACTTCAATATAAGGAGTACGGTAAAACGAAGAAATGGAACACTTATACTATTTCCAGAGATGGTACGGTTTATCAACATTACGAAGATAAGTTTCATACCGATTTCCTTGATATCAAAATTGGTGATAAACAATCGGTTTCAATTGTTTTGGAGAACATGGGATATTTGTTCAGGACTCCTGATAACATGTATATTAATTGGTTGAATGAAGTTTGTGATAACGAGAATGTTGTGGAAATGAAACACGAAGGGTATAATTATTGGGAAAAGTTCACTAATGAACAACTGGAAAGTCTTGTTGAATTATGTAAAACTGTTTGTGAAACCCATAACATTCCCAAGGTGTGTGTTGAATTTAATCATTATCACAAAGACATTTCTAAGTTCCGGGGAATTGTTTTCCGAGCTAATTATATCGAAGAAAGTACCGATAAGAATCCATTTTTCAACATCCCGAAATTCAATCAAATGTTGAAAAGGAAAATTAATTAGTATTTATATAAAAAGATTGATATGAGTAAAGACCCACATGATGCAAGAACGTTGTTAAAAAGAATGCGTACAGGTGAATTCGTGCAAGAAAACACTGAAAAGACAGAACTTGTAAAAGAAATGAGTACCCGTGATATGCTTAAAATCACACGTAATTTCGTCAACGAAGATGTTGAGAATGACGTAAGTCTTGATAATAGTGATGTACAAGATGGAGATAGCGAAGGAGAAAGTGGTAGAAATATAAAAACAAAACTCGACCAATCACAGGAAGAACAGAAACTCAGAAACTTCTTCGATGACATGAATGTTCATCTTGAAGTTGGACCGTTAATTGTAAAGGATAATAAGGTTTTCTGGGAAGGTGTTGTTGATGGTGTCATCCAATTTATATTTAAAATCACTGGTGATGACGATACAAGCGGTGTTGTATTTCAATATCTTAAAGAAGGCTACGAAAATAGTGAAACAAGCAAGGAAATTGTAGATAGGTTACTTTCATATTACGATACCTTCTACAAATATTGGGAAGAAGGTCTCCCTGAAAAATAAAATTTTTCATGTTTTTTTCGTGACCGTATTTATGTTAAAACAGTCATGTCAAAGATATTAGCTTTTTTCACAAAAAAGAACAACCTATTAAGCACAATCATAATTCTTCTTATATTGGGACTTGGAAGTACTGTATATTTCCAGCACAATAAAATTAAGAGAATAACCCTTGAACATCAGAACGAGATTAAGTTAAAAAACGCTTTAAATGATAGCGTCAACTATTATATAAATGAATTGGGTGAAGAAGTAGCTGAAAAACTCACACTTCAAGCCAGTGTTAAAACACTTGAAGACCTCAAAGATAAATTAACTGCATCAGAAAAGGAATTAATTGCCAGAGTAAAAGCCAAAAATAAAGAAAATTCAGTTATTACCGCAGCACTTATTGAGGCTAAAGCCGAAATTGATTCGTTAAGGGGTACTGGTACTGTTGTTGTTAATGCTGATAGTAGTAAAATCACGTTTTCTGATACCACGGAATTCCTAACATATGATATTGAAATCGGGAAGGTAAAGCGTTCAAGTCCATTGGTTGACCCAACGATTATGTTCAAAAGTTTAACACTTCCCAATAAACAATTTGTCGAATTTCATTGGAAGGATGAAAAGAAAGAAGGCTATCCAATTCAATTTAGCGTCAGTAATTCAAGTCCGTATTACAAGACCTATGATATCAATAGTTACGCAATACCAGAACTCCAAAAGGAAGTTGTTAATCCAAGTGGTTGGCAGAAAGTTGGACAGTGGTTTAAGCGAAACGGCAAGACAATTGTGTATGTGGGTGCTGGTGCTGCAATAGGTGCTGGTGGTACATATATTTTAATGAAGTAATATACATCGCAAGAGGTGGACTGTTTATTAAGAAGAAAGAGCACACGTGGACATCCACATGTGTTCTTTTTATATTATATCAATTTTTCGTATTGACTTAGTATTTATAGACAACAGATGAATAATATGGACGTTGATAAAATCAAACAAATCGTTAATGATGAAATAAGAAAAGTCATTAAGGATGAACTCGATAAAGAAATGAAGAAAGTTCTTCAGAAGTCGAATAGCTTGACCAGAGACGAAATGATAAGAACTATTAAAGACTCGTTGGAGTCCGTGTATAAATTGTTGTGGCAGAAGAGGGACTTCTGGAAAGCAGATATAAAGTAACTAATATGGCAAATTTTAAACCGACATTAAATGACCCGATGAGCGACCAGTCAAAAAACTTCGAAAAAGATTTTAAGAAAACCATGAAGAAAAATCAACTTCAGTTAAACGAAGAAGAAATTGATGGATTGTTAACTGAGAAGGAACAGTCGCTGAAGAAAAAGATTTTTAGTCTGGCAAAAATGGAATCACTGGTATTCAGTGACCCAAAGCTAACGTCTGTCTATGATGATATGGCTTCAAATGGTGAAGAAAAATACGGTTACCATTACAATGAAACCATTCAGAACATGATTTTTAACGATTATGTATTAAACAGTCCAAAATATCTACAAAAATATAAAATGGCGATTCCCAAGGAGAAGAAAAGACGTGACAAAAGTGGAATTAATCAACAGAAAAAAGCTGGAGCTAAAAAAATGGAAAAAACAGGTGCAAATATCAGCGATACCGAACCAAAGATTGCTGATTTAAAAGAAATAGAACAAGACAGTGAACCAACAAAGGTTGCATTCCTTGTTCACCAATCACATCCAGAGGTCTATGCATACTTCCCAGAAATACCTCATAGTCAAAAATACATGACCGGATATGCTCATGTTGGTCAACACACAGCAGTTGACCCATACTATGCCAAAGAAAGTCGAGTGGCTACTGCTAAAGAATATGCCGATTTACAAGCTGAACTCGAAGGTCTTGGATATAACCTCGTGGTACTCAACGCAATGAATGAAACTACAAGTGCTGGTGGTGGTATGGGTGGTCCTTCTAATCCAAATCAAACCGGAACTGGTGCTTATGTTGGTCCTCGTGCATGGCAAAAGGGCGGTGACCTTCTACAAGAATTACCTATAATGAGAAAACCAATTCAAATGATAACAACAATGCACGAAAACTATCTTGTGAACGCAAATAGTTTCGAAAAGATTTTTAACGAACTTAATGAAGAAGTCGAACTTAATGAAAAATCAAAATCTAAGTCACAGCAAAGGTTCTTCGGACAAGTAGATGCTGTACAGAAGGGTGAATTAAGTTCTAAAAAAGTTGGTCCTGCAATCGCAAAAGCAGCGAAGGATATGAAACACAGCGATGTTGAAGATTTCGCCAAAACAAAACATAAAGGTTTACCTGATAAGGTTGATGAAGAAACCAAAAATTCTAAGTATTTAGATAAGAAGGGAAATAATATTAAAGAAGATACACAGACTATGGCAAATAAACCGACTCAAGATAGCGATATGACAATGGCTAATACCGCAGATAGTACTTCAATGGAGCAAGGGATGGCTTCAATGAACGAAAACGACCAGTTATTGGAAGAACTTGGCAAAGAATTGAATGCTTATTCAATTCATCATGATAAATTGAAAAGAATTGCTGAAGACAAGAAGACACCATCAATGGTGCAAGGTGACCGTTTAAGAGCGCAGAACCCAACTAATTTCAAGAAAGACCTGCAACATAGTGGTACTAAAGAAATTATTGATGTTGAAAAGGAACTCGAATGGGCAGACCAGCAAACCGATGTAGGGAAAGACCCACAGAAGCTTGGTGCTGACATCGAGAAAGCCGAAATTAAAACTGCTGACATGAATAGTGATGAAGCTCTTAAGAACGTTGGCGACAGCGCAAACGACAAAGGTGATGAAGTTCCGAAACGTAACCTCACAACTCCTGAACAAGACTTGGTTAATAAATTCCGTCTGGGACAAGAAGATTGGGTTTATGATAATGAACCCGGTAAGAGATTCGAAGACCGCATGAAAGCTGATATGGGTGAAGAACTCTACAAGCAAAGGAAAGATGCTATGAAACTAAGAAGTAAGCAGAATCTCTATAATAAAGAAAAACAACCAGTTGGTAAAGATGAAGTTGAAAGTAGTGTTTTCAATAAAGAAAAGTCTGGTTGGAATAAAAAAACTGGTTTTGCTCTTAAAGAAATGGTTACTGGTAAATATGAAGGTGTTGATGGCAGAACAAAAATAATTGACTTCAGGTTAAATGAAGTTAATGAAGTTGAAGGTATTGTTGAAGCCGATTTCTTTGCACTGAATTTTGATGGTCTTGGTAACACATACGATAGTAAGGTTGATATTAACGAAGGCGTACTGTCAGCACTTGGTGGACACAAGCTCTATACTAATGGTAAGGAAGTTTTTGCAGTTGCAGTACCTGCTCAGAGTCTCAACGAAAGTGTTGAAACCAAAACAAAACCAGTTCTTACTGAACAACAGAAGAAAATGAATCATCTTCTTGGATACAAACCAGAAAGTTACGTGAGTACTGATGGAACCAAAAAAGGTCGTGGTTTTTAATTAAAAACAATGGTAAAAATCTTAAAAAGTGAATTTGATGCAGCATACAATGCTCATTTGCCAAACGGATGGATAAGGTTTGCATACAAATATTTTTCAAAGGAAACTGAAAAGAAAGACATGAGTCTTTGCAATCACATCACATTTGGTTTGCTTGCATTATTTTTTCTGGGATTCTTTGGAACTGTCTTTGGTGCATCCCATGCGTTTATTGGGGTTGTTACAATTTGGTACGCAGTTGCATTAGCAATTCTTGTTTTCTATTTACTTAGCGCAGTACTTCTTAACAATCGCAGACTGAAAAAAGTAATGAAAATTCTTGGAGTTAGTAAATCCGAATACAATAGGTTAGCAGATAAATATTATAAGAAATAAGAAACTCCAAGGCGCACAGGGACGGGATGTTAATAGCATCCCGTTTTTTATTTCAGGACATTAGTATTTATATGAAAATGTGTGTTATGATTGGAAGAAATAAGATGTCAATGGGTTTGTTAGGTGATAGTACATTTCATGCCCAGAAACAAAAGGATTTGGAAAGTGTTGAATTAGCTAAACTGAATCTCAGTGATATAATTCAAGTTGACTTTCCTGACGACCAATACTACAAGAAACAACAATCAAAGAATATAATTGTATTACATCACACGGTTTCAGGACAAGGCGTTAAGGGTGACCTTGCGTGGTGGAGAAGCACCGCAGACCATATTGCAACAGCAATTCTTATTGATTGGAACGGTAAGATTTACCAGTGTTTTAGTAGTAAGTATTGGGGTCATCATCTGGGCATACATGCAAGCAATAATGTTGCATTGAATAAAGCAAGTATCGGTATTGAAATCGATGCATGGGGTGGTCTGATTCGCACGAACAGGTCTTGGTATCCAGCCAAATGGGATGCTGGTTTAAAACGTCATGTCGCCAATACCAAAGTAGCACCAATAAAAAACGTGCAACTATATCCTGATGGCTTCCGGGGATTCTATGGTTTTGAAAAATATACTAATGAACAAATTGAATCGGTTCGCCAACTATTGGTGTATTGGAGTAATGTATATAAAATTCCTTTGGATTATAATGCGGATATGTGGGATATATCACAGCAAGCATTAGGTGGTAAAGCGGGTGTGTGGACACACGTGAGCTACAGAAAAGATAAAAGCGATTGTCATCCACAACCAGAATTGCTGGAAATGCTTAAATCATTGAAGTAAAATGGGTAGTAAAAAATATAATATTGTTAAAGAACGTGTGGAAGTCTACAAAGATTTCGCACTAAATCTGTTATATTATATTCAATTTTATTATCTTGATAGAGATACACTAAGTGCTGACCAAGACATTTACAATCACTATTCATGGTGTTATAATAAAGTCTGTAAAGAGTTTCTTGAAGAAAACATTGATTTCACTGGAAATAAGGAGCTTAAAGAATATTATTATTCATATTATTATCATCAGTTTTACAAACTAACCAAAGAAAATTATAATCAGGACACGTCCTTGGCGTACTATGAAAAGTTCTGGAAAAACATTTTCGACTTCGATAAACAAAAAAATAAGAATATAATCAATATACTTATTGAAATCTACACTATTTATGACAAATCCGTAAATAAGGAAAAAAATATATTGGAGATTGTTTAAAAACTCTTGCATCTACAGATATTAATCATTATTTTTACGGCACAAACATTATATTATAATTAAAAGAAATTAAACTTATGGCAAATTTGAAACTTGACCTCCTGAATAAACTGAGGAACGATAAATATTACAAAGAAATGGAACTGGTGCGTCTCGCACAAGAACCCAACATGTGTTACGAAGAAAAAATTGACAATATGGTTGTGAAGCTTAAACAACTTCATGATTTGAATGGACAAATGTTGCTTATGGAACAGTATTTCCAAGAGCCTGAAGCAGCACCACAAGCAGGTGCTCCTGCTCCTGCTCCCGGTCAAGCACCTCCCGCTCCTGCTGGTGTGCCAGTTGTTGAAAAACCTGCTGAAAAAGTACACCCCGGACAGAGCCACGGAGAGGGATAAGAAATGGACTTAATAGCTGAAATATATCAGTTTTTATTTATATCTTCCATCATTTTTATGGTTTATGTCTTCGCTGACCTAATCATAAAAATGTATGGGAGATTCCGTTTGAAAACAGAAGCACGATTTATGTTGAGTACAACAGAAAAGATATTGCTTTGGACTTCCTTAACAATATTCTTTTCACATATTTTTTAAATTATGGTAAATATAATTGATTCCGCATTAAAACCAATATCAGATTACCTGATTTCCGTAACACGGAATACCGAAAATGGATGGTATGAACTCCAAGTGGGAATTCCAAATAAATGGGTTTTTGAAAACAATGCAGAAGTTGAATGTGAAGTACTTAACGAAAGTGATTTGGGGAAACTAATCAAGGTTGCTCCAAAAAAAACAAAGATTTTGATTGATGATTTGGTGAGGTTCGTTGAAATCATAATCACAACCAATGAAAGGATTGCTGAAAAAGAAAAGGAGTTTACTGATAAAATGGAGGAAATGAGGGAACGTTTGGAAGAAGAAGCAAAGAAATTCTACACAGAACTTGATGAACTCAAAGACACTTCATTTCAAAAAGCCGGGGAAAAATTCGTTAAAGAATTAAATTCAGATTCCCCAACAGCAGAATCAAAGAAACCCAGAGGAAGACCGAAGGGTAGCATGACAACCAAAGACGCAACTCCAGTCTAACCAATCATGGCTATTGACAGGGAAGAATTCAAAATTGAACCCGATGAAGATGATGGGATGAGTGCATTGGCACTTAATACGCATTTGGAAGAAGACACCAAGCGTAAACAAAATGTCATGAAATCTGAGATTGAAGTGATGGGTGAACGCTATCTCAAGGAAATCGATAGAAAGAAGGGGCGTAAAACACAAGAAAGCACCAAACTAATTCCTTACATTTTAAAGCACAGTAACTGGAAATACGATGAAGAAGAACTTCTGAGTTACACTTACGAAGACGTGCTGGATATCTACAATGAAATAAAAGTTCGGAGAAGACCTGCTATTGTCAAATTTATTCACTTTGTTTTTAATTTATAGCTTGTGTTCCAAGGAATTTTAATTATATTTGCATAACCAAATAAATACACAATAACATGGGACTATTCAATGACGTTTTTAATAAATCAACTGTTTACGAATCACTTTTCTTCAACATAAAAGCAGTATTAACCTACCCAACTCTTGAACAACTTAAGACCGAAAACGAAGAATTACATACACGTTGGATGTTTTTGGCAAATACCAAATATGGTGACATCAATATTAGTGAAGAATACTCACAAATAAAGTATGAAGACAAAGCGATACTATATCCTGAATTCACGAGAATCGTTGCAATCACTTACGCAACACTTTATGTTAAAGACGGTAAACTTGAAAGATATTTCAAAAGGATTGCTAATGATAATGAAGCGATTGTTATTTCGACTTTCATGGATGTTTTACATGAATTATCAAGGGACGGCATGCAATCCACACCTCATCACTTTCCAATTCTTTGTGGACACAATATCATTGCCAATGACATTCCGTTGCTACTTAAAAGATTCCTTATCAACCGGGATAAGTTCGAAACCAATAAAACACTACCATATATCCTCAAAAGAGCCTTGGATATCAAGCCTTGGGAATCTGGTGTTCTTGATACCATTAATGTTTGGAAGTTCAATGGATTCATGAATGGTAATCTGATGTTGATTGCCGACCACATGGGTCTTAAAAGAAAGGTTGATTTGGAAACCAATGCCGAACTTTCGAAATATTATTGGAAAAACATTGGTGAAGATGCTGAAAAGACTCTGGAATACGTTTCATTGCAATCAGCAAACCAGACTAATTTAGTCATTCAACTCATGAACGAGTTAAGACAACTTTAAATAAGGCGTTTTAAGACGTTTTAAGCGTTATTAAGGCTTGAAGGTCTTCCGGTAGGTAATCGTATAGATAGTTGCTTAAACCGTCCCAAAATCGGTTCTCAGCGAGGAATTTAAGTCTTTCCTCAACAGGAAGTTCACTCCAGAACTTATATGCTTTAAAATCAGTATCGGAATTCATGATAATAAATACTAATTAACCTATTATGACCATTTCAGAACATCGGTAAACATTCCATCGATGTATGGTGCATCGAAATAGTTATCAAACATATCTTCTTTCATATATGCTCGTTTTGTCTTACCATCTCCGTAGAGTAGGTAATCGTTCATTTCGATTATGGTGTTGAAAAAAATGTATGTGCCTTCACGATAGATATACGTGAAGCTATCAATACGTTTACCGTTTTCATCCAAATTGAGCAGGACACCTAATGTCCTGCTCTTATTTGAATATTCTTCTTCGTGTCCTGTTACGATATGTGTTTTCATATGACAAATGTAATGAAAAATTAATTCATTGCCAATAGTTCATCGGTAAGATGTGTATAAAAATATCCCAGAGGGTCACGTGGTTCACCGTTCTTATGAATTTCATAATGCAGGTGTGGTCCGGTACTACGTCCGGTGTTACCAACACTACCAATTAATTGGTTCTTTCGTATCCACTGACCTTTCTTTACCTTTATGTCGTTACCCAAATGAGCATACAGGGTTTCAAAGCCATAGCCGTGCTTAATAACGATTCGATTACCATAACCGTACTTCGAATACATTATCTCCACAACACGTCCCTGTGCTGTTGAAAACACCTCAGACCCCACATTGGCACTGATATCAATACCCTCATGAAATATCATTTGTTTTTCTATGGGATGTTCTCTCATACCATACGGAGAACTCACATAAATAAAGTCCTTGGTCTTCACAGGTGCTATCGTGGGATAATAAAGAATGGCATTCTTATTATCTCTGAATAGATGTGATGTTTCTTGCAGCTTGGTTAATTGTGTGGCAAGCATTTCTGCTGCATAAAATGCCCTTTCATCTACCATTTTAAAAATACTGTCGTGATTCATGAAAACGAAATCGACACTATCATTTCTGTATTGGTAGAAATCAGTGGTGTCGTAATCGACTCCCAGCACCTGCGAATAAAGAATGTTATTATATTCCTGAATCTCTGCTGCTACGATTTCTATTTCCTTTAATTTTTGTTCTAACTCTACATACTCTTTCTTCAATTCCATGTTCTCGTGTTGGAGTTGTGAATTTCTACTATGTGTAGCACCTTCACTACTTGCGCTCATGGGTGACGATAAGCCACCACCAAAGCCAAAGAAGGCAAAAATCATAATTAAGATGATTACTGCTTTTCCAAGAATAGATTTTGATTTTTCCATAAGTTTAGATTTAATAAGATTATTTTTGGTCTGATAATCAGTTAGTTAGAGGCGCATCCCTCACCCACTTTTTGACCGAAACGTGGTGTATTTAAATGAAAATGCCCAGAAAAGTTGAATCTTCTGGGTATCGTGAGTTTCAGAGCATTAAAAATGTCCGAAATTCGTTTCGGAGGTATTTTCCCCCTGTTTGTTTTCAATATTTTGTTTTTATTGTACATGACAATAGTAGATATAAATAGTATTTTTTTATAAAAGTTTCTGATTGTAGTAATTTAGTGGTTTGTAGTACCTTACATTTGTTTTAGTTTTCAAACTTCAGATTACCAATTACATTGAAAGAACAAATCTATATATAATAAATGACAAAACCAAATGTTTTGGGATTAAAAACTCGTTAGATTAAGTTCCTTGGCATAGGCATTCCATTGATAAACAGTAATGCCCAGACGTTTAGCCTGTTTTTTGACGAAACGCTTTTCAATGAAGTGTGACCCCAGCATCAATAGACCCAGACCACCAATCACTCCCATTAAGATATAGAGTGCAGACCACATAGCATCTACATGCTGAATTGCAACGTTATTAGCAGCGATACCCACGCCAAGTAATGCAACGAATAGTATCGGAATCAAATATCTTCCTACTTTAAACCAAAAGTTCTCGGCAAATCCCACAAACCAAGGAACTTTAATTTTTTTCATTTCGGCTTTAATTTCTTCTGGTGTCATAATTTCATATATTATTTCGATAACATTCTTTCCACAATCTTATCCGGTGTGTATATAAATAGATGAGAATCACCTAATCGCTTAAAACCACAATGATTGGCTATTGCGAATAACTTGTATTCAATCATTTCAGTATCGGTTTCCTTTATTAAATCAGCAAGGGAATAGTATTCAATTGCAGGAACCGCAGTGAATGGGTCGTGAAGATTTTCTTTGACCTCAACTGTTCTACGTTTAAGGAAATAATCAGCATCTACCTTGTTTTCTTGAAATGGTTTTACCAAAGCAATGATTTCGTTATTTATTGAATAGAATTCCCGGTGCAGCATTTCAATCAATTCTTCGGTGACACCTTGTTTCCGATAATCTGGGTGTAGCATGTATGAATGCAAGAGAAGTACCTTATCATATCCCATCAATAATC
>Ga0307377_10002319_pt1 | contig 22518 bp, 22 predicted proteins | sample TR3MG_FD_202535 | JGI IMG/M metagenome (GOLD analysis project Ga0307377, IMG submission 202535) | Soil microbial communities from Risofladan, Vaasa, Finland - TR-3 | ecosystem: Environmental > Terrestrial > Soil > Coastal area > Acid sulfate soil | place: Finland: Risofladan, Vaasa | collected...
CCCCTCGGGTTGGTTCGCAGGTCTCCTACACAAGCACGGGCAACTCGGCGTACATGGCCAGCATCAGCCGAGGGGCAACCCGAGGGGTGGGTGGTACGTACGACGTTGGGGCCGCTGCGGTCTTGCGTTCTGCCGGGGTCATGATGTCCAACGCGGCTCAGGATCTCACGGCGGCGGCCTTCACGGCGGATGATGCTTTGACGGCGAACGGGTTTACGTTGGGCGGGGCTTTGATCAACCCTGCTGTGGATCCTGGGCAGTCTTGGGTCAACCCTGCTGTGGATCCCGGACAGTCTTGGGTCAACCCTGCTGTGGATCCGGGGCAGCCTTGGGCCAACCTTGCTGTGGGTCCGGGGCAGACGACCACCACCCACAGTCTACCGTTCTTGGTGCAGCATGCCGTGTTGCCGGTCCCGACGCCTGAAGTTAAGAAGCCTAGGGCCAAGGCGGCCAAGGCGAAGAAGGGGCTGGCCCAGAAGTCTAGCCGCTGGTAACCTCTGAATCGTTAGTCCTTGGGGGCGGTGGCCGAGAGGCTTCCGCCCCTTTTCAATTGTGCTCTAGTGTTCATGGACGGGACACAGAGGAATTGAGAAGAAGAAGCACGCTCAGTGCCGTTGGGGTAATAAAAAAGGGTTGAGGCGTGCTCGTAGACGCCTCTCGAAAGCTTTGATTCAGGCTGATACCCCGTGACGCCCGTACAAACCATAGCGCTGTTGGTGTTCGCAGTGCTGCTCTGGAAGCGGCTGGTACGCATCGTCAGCTTATTTGTGACCGTTCCGCTCTTGTATCTGGGGAAGGCACTGCTGTACATCGGCTTCCCGAGGGTCGGAGCCTTGTGCGCAATAGCGGGCGTGAGCTTGGTGCTTTGGCTCGATGATTGGGTGCAGGGTGATTCAACCTGATCTCGTCAGGCTGGTGTATCCCTAAGGGTGTTCACCCCCGAAGAAACCAAAACCTGGACTGCTGAGGACGTTTTCTACCGGATCAGGTCGGTGCTGCCTGCGGGTTGGAAACTGGAGCGCACCCTTGAAGAAGGCTGGCACTACGTCAAAGTGCTGGACGCTGAGGGGGCAGAGCAGTGGGCGGGTGAGCACCTGGACCCGAAATTGGCGGGTTTGGATGCCTTGGGGTGGTTGAAACTGCGGGGCCATCGGGTGGAGAACCCGGCGTGGGCCCCTCGGGAGCACGAAGTCCCGCACTACAGGCCACCTGGGGCCGTGGTGTCGTCTCAGCCGGATCCGGAGGACTTGGACCCGGCTGAGATTGACGCGGTGTATAGAACTTCTCGCTAACCTAAGAGGGAGTCCGCTGGAATGACGATCAAGTACGGAATTGATGCCCGCCAAAGGATGCTTCGGGGCATCAACAAGTTGGCCGACGCTGTGGTCGTCACGATGGGGCCCAAGGGCCGCAACGTGTGTTTGGAGAAATCCTTCGGCAGCCCGTTCATCACGAAAGATGGGGTTTCGGTCGCCAAGGAGATTGAACTGGCGGACCCGTGGGAGAACATGGGGTGCCGGATCATCCGTGAGGCGGCGAGCAAGACCTCAGAGGATGCTGGGGATGGCACCACGACTTCTACCCTGTTGGCCCGCTACATGGCGGTTCAAGGGATGAAGCAGATTGCCGCCAACTTCTCGCCTGTGGCCTACAAGAGAGGGATGGACAAGGCGGCAGCGTTGCTGGTGGATGTCATCATCTCGGGTTCAATCCCGGTCAAGACGCAGCACGATATCGAGAGTGTGGCGGCGATCAGTGCCAACGGGGACCGTGGGATCGCCAAGGTCATAGCGGATGCCGTGGCCAAAGTTGGCCGGGATGGTGTGGTCAACATCGAAGAAGGTAAGGGCATGGAAACCGTGGTGGAGGCCACCGACGGTATGAAGCTCGACCGGGGTTGGGTGAACTCGTCATTCTGCTTTGATGAGGCCAAGCAAGAGTCCGTCATGAAGGACGCCTACGTGTTGGTGACGGATCACGTGGTGTCCACGGTGCGACCGTTCCTGGCGATTCTCGAAGAACTCGTGAAGACCGAGGGGTCTTTGCTGATTCTAGCCCCGGACTTCCAAGGGGATTCGGTTGCGACCTTCTACCACAACATCAAGAAACTCAAGACTCAGTTGATCAAGAGTCCCGGTTACGGTGCTACCCAGCATGACGTGCTGGGTGATATAGCGATCCTTACGGGAGCCACGTTTGTTTCCAAGACCATGGGGATGGAGTTGGACTCTGTGACGATGGAGCACCTGGGTCGGCTTGGCAGCGTCCGAGTGACTGCCAAGGACACTCTGCTCATGGACGGCTCTGGGGATCAGGTCCAGGTCGATGCTCGGATTGCTCAGATCAAGACGATCATCGAGAGATCAGGTTCAGAGTACGATCGGGATCGTTTGCGGGAACGCATGAGCAAGCTTCTTGGCGGTGTGTGCGTGATTCGGGTGGGCGCTGTCTCCGAGTTGTCGATGAAGGAAACCAAGTCCCGCATGGAGGACGCCCTCTACGCCACGAAGGCTTCGATTGATGAGGGCATCGTTCCTGGCGGTGGTCTGGCTTACCTGCGGGCCGCTCAGGCGGTCAGGGCTGGGGTATCGTCCAATGAGGACGGATTATTTGAGGAGCACGAGCTTCCACAGGGGGTGGATGAGGAAGCGGGTTTTGAGATGGTGCTTCAAGCGTGCAATGAGCCCCTTCGCCAAATTGCCCAAAATGCGGGCCTGGTTGGGGATCTATACGTTGCCAAGGTCTTGGAGGCTGATGAGCACGTGGGCTTCGACTGCTCAGATATGACCATGAAGAACCTTTTTGAGGCGGGTGTTGTGGACCCCACGAAGGTTGTTCGGTGTGCTCTGATCAATGCGGTTTCCGTGTCGGGCACGCTTTTGACTACGGAAGCGATCATTTCCAAGGACGGTCCGGCAAAGCCCGGGGATGTGCGCCGTTAGCCTTTTGGTGAAAAAGCTGTGTTCGATGGATTCACGTCTTCGACGGGTAGGCGGGGCACGGTTGACGCACATTCGGTATTCCGATGTACCTCGGGTAGCGCAAGCCATCATTGACGGGATGGCGGGTCGGGCCCGGGTGTTATCTGGGCGGTCGTACGTGGAGTTCGTTAGGGACCAGGCTTACACGGTCGTTGTACGGGCGGATGATTGGCGGAAGATCTTTCCGTTCCTCCGCTACAGTTCGGCTTCTTATCGTCCAGTCATTCCCCCGGATAACCAACCGGCACCGATCATGTCGCCTCAACCCAACCGGACTATGCAGCCGCCTCCGGAGAATCCGGCGGGTGGGCTCAAATCCTTTTTGGAGTTCCCGTTCGATGAGTACAGCAAAATTCAGAAGTTGCTGACGACGATTGCTCTGACCCGTGCGGACAGGCCTCGTTCGGGATCGTTTAATTCATACCCGGAGCCCGTGTGTTTAGAGCCCCCACAACAACGCACGGATTTTTCCTACACGGACACGCAACTGTATAACAAGTTGGTGCATGTGTTACAGGAACTCTTTCCCACGGACTTTCCGACGACAAATCTCTGAGGTCTTCTATGCCAATCGATCCTGCTGGTACCGCTCCGGGCATCACGCCCAAAATTGACGAACCCCCGGTTCTCAACATGCGTTGCAAGAGTCCTCATTGTGACTCGATGACGGCCATTGAGATGAAGCATGCGGGTCTGCCCTCCGGTACCCGGATGTATCAGTGCACCAAGTGCAAGCGATCGTCGGGTATCCCGGTAGGGGGTTCTGTAGATTTGTGAGCGCCGATGATTTCATCCGTTGTCCAAAATGCCGGGGGCAGCTTCTTCCCAGTGGTGTAGAGGTCCATCGACACGTCTGTGGGGGTTGCGGTCAGAACTACTACGCAGTCCTTCAGTTCGTTCCTGTGGATCCTATTCGTAGGGTAGAAGGGCTGCTCGGGTCGGGTGATGTTACAGCAAGTGCAACATCAGAAGGAGGGGACGCGGTTCCTTCAACGGTTCGTTGAAGGGGGCCTAACCTCTCCAGTTCTGTTGTTGGGTAATGATGGGGTGGGTCGCCGATTCTCTGTGCTGTGTGCAATCCGGGAGGCTTTCTGTGTAGGAACACGGAAACCCGATTGTGAGTGTCCATCTTGCTACCAAATTCTGCGCAAGGTGCACACGGACGTGTTCGTCCACGAGGCCGGGGAAAAAGATATCGGCATTGAGGAAGTGCGTACGATTATCGCGGAAGCGCGGAATTATCCAACGGCGGCGAGTATTCGTTGTTTTGTTATCGACGGTGCGGATCGCTTTACTGTGGCGGCGGCGAACGCTTTTTTGAAAACCCTCGAAGAACCACCAGCCAGGGCTCGGTTTTTTCTGCTCGCAGAGTCCCCGGAACACGTTTTACCGACAATTCGTTCAAGATGTGGGGGCATACGCTACACGACTTTGCCGGAGGAATTTGTTCTATCAGAGCTTCATCGATACGAGCCTGATGCCGCTAAAGCTCTTGTCTACGCACGCATGGGAGAAGGTTCGGTAGGCACCGCTATTCGGTACTGGGGCTCTGGGCGTGTGGCCCTTCGTGACCAGGTACTTAGGGTCCTCCAGTTAGCACTGGGGCGCGACCTTCCGTCCCTTTTTGCCTTGGTGGATACGATGGATCAGGACTTGGTGTTGGCTTTGAAATTCCTGGGACAAATCCTCCACGATGTTCTTATCGTCCGTGTAGATCCCATGCGAGTCATCAACGTGGATCGTGTAGAGGGCATAAACGCAATGGGATCTAAGGCCACCGTTCAAGTGTGGTCAAAACTAGCTCAGAAGGTGCGAGCACTACAGGCTCAGTATCGGACGACCCGGTTGCATCTGCCCTTCCATTTCAAAACCATTATCATCGAGTCCTTCATCTGATTACCGAGCTTTATGGTACCGAAGGAATCGACATTCAGACCATTTGTTGTTGCGTTCGGCGGCGAGGATTTCTTCCTCGACCGGGACATTGAGAAGGCCCTACAGGCCAAGCGCCTTCCCCTTAGGTTGGATGCCGATGACGGCCTCACGGATGAACAACTCGTGGTGTTCTGCGAGAGGTACTCTGAGGTGCCTCGTGTTATCATCGTGGACAATGCCCAGAAGGTGAAGGGGGACAAAGCCCTTCGTGCTTTCATTGAGGCTAAGGATATCACCGACACCTCGTTGATCCTCGTGGCGATCGTACGCAGCGAGAAGCTTCCCGAGGTGTGGTCGTTGGCGTTGTCCAAGGGTAAGGGCGTTGAACGTAAGAAGCCGAAGCCTTGGGAAACTGACACCTATACGGACTTCATTCGGCTTGAGGCAACGCGCCTGCGTGTCGCTATCAACGGTGATGTCTCCACGATGCTGCTCCAGTATGTAGGGCCGGATTTTTACCGCCTTGCTAACGAGCTACGAAAGTTGACCATCTACGTTGGTCAGGCCGGAACGATCAATAAAGAGCACGTCTCTTTGATCACCACGCGGACCCCGAAGGCGGAGCCTTATCAGGTAGCTGAGGCTGTGATGGCGAAGGATTCGCGTCTCGCCATGAATCTTTTTTCGGTGCTCTACATGAACTCCGGAGATGACGCGAACATTCCTGTTGTGCGAGCGCTTATGAAGCAGATCGAGAAGACCGCTATCGTCCGCAGGCTTCAAGATCAAGGTGTAAACGAGGAAGACATTGCAGTCTTGATTGGCATGAAGCTGTGGCCTTTCAAGAACGTAGCGGCACCCACTGCCCGGAAACACGATCTCAGGTCCCTAGTGAATAACATGGGTCGCCTGTGCAAATTAGATGCAGATGTAAAAGGTCCGTCTCGATCAAAGAGGACGCTTGTCGAGATGACCATGCTGTCCATCGCGCAATAAACCTGTTCCGGAGGCCCTATGGAGATCGTCCATCACGCAATTGCCGCTCAACCCACAGCTTTCCGCCTCCGGGAGTCCTTCCTCGAACCGTACTACCGTATGCGGGATCCGTTTCGGACGCTCTTGGCCCGCTCTACATACCTGTCTAAATACTCTCGTGGTACAGAGGTTTGGACCGACACGATCCGTCGGGTTGTTGAGGGCAACATCTCGTTGACCTCCAACCATTCCGAGAAGGAATCGGAGTTGTTGTTTCATCTTTTCTGGACTGGGCAGGCGCTTCCTCCAGGGCGCGGCTTGTGGGTCGGAGGGATCGAGGGCATCCCGGCAGACGCACGTTACAACTGCTGGGGCGTGACTCTGCGTTCGGTGGACGACTGGTGCTGGATCATGAACCAACTCATGTTGGGCGGTGGTGTTGGTGTCGGTTTGGGCTCTATCTCCAAGCTTGGCTCGGTTAGTGGCCAGCCAGCTCGTATGGCTGTTTGGTGCCGTGCGGATCACAGTAATGTTGAGGACGTTAAGCCCAACGACAAAACGTTCTTGAACGGTCAGACCCCTGTGTTCCGTGCCCCGGATTCGCGTGAGGGTTGGGTTGAGTCACTTCGTCTTGTGATCAACGCGGCGTTTGCAGGTACGGACCTGATCGTCGATGTTTCTGATATTCGTCCGCGTGGTGTGCCCATCAAGACGTTCGGTGGCACAGCGTGTGGCCCTGGTCCGTTGACGACCTTGCTCCGCTCAGCGTGGTCTATCGTGCGGGGTGCTGAGGGTCGTGAACTGAACAGCGTGGAGTGTCTCGACATTACGAACATGATCGGCTTCTGTGTGAAGTCGGGCAATGTTCGGAGATCGGCCCTCATTGTTGTTGGGGATGCTAACGACCGGGCTTTCCGTGATGCCAAGAAGGACTTCGAGATGGTGAAGTCTCACCGGCACACCTCGAACAACTCCTTGGCCTTCCACACAGAGCAGCAGATTGCCGACTTTGATTGGCACGGGATGGTTGAGGACAACGTTCTGTACGGTGAGCCCGGCCTTCTGAATCTGGCGCTCATTCATAAGACCGACCCCGGGGCGATGATCATCAATCCTTGCGGTGAGATACCGCTGCATGACCGGGAAGCTTGTAACTTGGCTGAGGCTTTCCCGGCTCAGTTCGACGGTTCTACTGATCCCAACATGGTCTTCCGTCTGTTGACCCGGTACTGCCTTCGTCAGCGTGTGACGCCTTTGCTCGATGAGGAGTCGGATGAGGTGCGTCGTAAGAACATGCGTATTGGGGTTGGTCTCGGGGGTATCTGCGACTTCGATTGGACGGGCCCGCAGCTTGCGGGTTGGTTCGGTGTGTGTCGCCGTGAAGCCGATGACTACGCGGATGAGTTGGGGGTCTCTAGGCCCAACGCGGTTACGACCACCAAGCCGTCGGGGACGATCAGTCTGCTGAACTCCAGTAGCCCGGGCATCCACGCCCCGTACGCCCCTTACTACATTCGACGTGCCCGTATGGCGATCAATGAGCCGATGACTGAGGCTCTGATCGAGGCAGGGGTCAAGCATGAGTTGGACCAGTACGACAACACTGGCCGTACCGTGGTCTTCGAGTTCCCGACCAAGGCCGTTCACACCCGCTTGACCGTACAGACCGAAACCATCGCGGACCAGTTCGAGCGTCAGGCTCAGGTCCAAGAGTGGTGGGCCGATAACTCGGTGAGCGCCACGTTGTCTTTTGACGTGGCCACAGAGAAGCATCAGACCGCCGAGTTGCTCAAGCAGTATGTGCCCCGCTTCAAGAGCACGAGCTTGCTCGCCAAGTCGGGTCACGGTTACGTCCAAGCCCCGTATGAGAAAATTGACGAGGCGACCTACCGCCAGATGGCGTCTCAGATTCGCGAGGACCACCAACTCGTGCGTGGCGGTGACGTTGAAATCGAGGAATGTTCTCAAGGCGTGTGCCCGGTTAGGTGACCTATGGATCTCGGGGTAATGGTTGAAGGTGTGGTGGAGCTGGACCCGATGAGTGGCCGTATGGTGCTCCGGGTCCAGCAACCGGACGGGTCCAACTCGTTCGTGGACGTTCAGGAACAACTGGAGCGATACCAGGGCGAGGAAGTCCGCTTCATTGTGACGCCCCAGCGGTCTATCTCGGAGCTTGCCCGGATGGTGGAGAGCGGGGAGCTTCCGATGGATCAGGTTCCGACGCTAAAGCCCCCTGGCACCACGCACTAGACTTGAGTTTTCGGGGGCCCCGGTGTAGTAGAGTTCATGGCCTCCGAAAACGTATTCGACATCATGAATCAGCTTGGATCTGATACCACCCCTGGACAGCCGGGGGCGGATCGCATCATCGAGTTGGAGAGTCTGATTACACAGGCTCGACATGCCTACTACAACTCCGATGACCCTCAAGTCGAGGATGAGGTCTTTGACGCTTGGGTGGACGAGTTGTCCGCCCTCAAGAATGACAGCCCCGCCATCACTGGGATTGGGGCCACGCCCGTTTCTGAGTGGCAAAAGGCGTCCCACACGATCCCTATGGGGTCACTGAGCAAGATTAACACACTCGAAGAATTGACCGCTTGGGTAATGGGAACGGGGGAGGCTAAGTTTGCCCCGTTGCTCGTGACCGAGAAGCTGGACGGTATCTCGATTGCTGTGGATTACGTGAAAGGGGCATTCTCCAGGGCTGTGACACGCGGGGACGGCGTTCAGGGCGAGGACATATCCGTGAACGTCGCCCGGATGCAGGGCGTCCCAGGGAAGCTTCTGAAGCCCTTTACGGGCACGTTGCGTGGTGAAGTGGTTCTCAAAAAGAGCGACCATGCCAAGCACTTCCCCCAGTACGCTAATCCTCGGAACGCTGCGAGCGGTATCGCCAAGCGTCTGGATGGGCATGGTTGTGAGCACCTGACCATCATGTTCTACCAAGTGGCCGACGGGCAGGACTTCGTGTCTGAGGGTGAGCAGTTCGCTTGGTTGTCGGAAATGGGGCTCAAGATCCCGAACTGGTATGTGACGGCGATGACCCCTGGGATCCGTACCCCGCATGATCTCTGGCTGGAGTACCAGCAGTTCAAGCGGGCGGAACTGGACTACGAGATCGATGGTTTGGTGGTTCGGGTCAATGACCTGGCGGCCCAGCTTGCGCTCGGGGAGACGGACAACCGCCCCAAGGGTCAGGTGGCGTTCAAGTTCGCTCCGATGACTCGTGAGTCGGTGCTACAACGCATCGACTGGCAGACCGGCGGGTCGGGGCGGATCACGCCTGTCGCGGTATTCAACCCGGTGCGGGTCTTGGGTGTCGAGATTACGTACGCGAGCCTCTACAACGTCGCGTACATCAAGCAACTTGGGTTGGACGTGGGTGCCACCATCCTGATCGCTCGGGCTCAGGATGTGATCCCCCGTGTGGCGGCGGTCCGTAAGGCCACCGGGACCGTGGCTGAGCCCCCGCTGTTCTGCCCAACCTGCAAGGGTCGGACGCAGATGGAGGGCGAATACCTGGTCTGCACCAACACGGCGGAGTGCCCGGCCCAAGCGGTGGGTCGCATCAAGCGTTACATCGCAGTCCTGGGCATATTGGAGTGGGGTGAGACCCTCATTGAGAAGCTCGTGACTCTGGGGCTCGTGAACGATGTCTCGGACCTCTACAAGCTGACTGAGGTGAAGTTGGCTGGTGTGGACCGCATGGGACCCAAGTCGGCGGCTAAGGTCGTCAAGACGCTGTGGGCCAGGAACAAGATCACCCTGGACACGCTTCTGGGGTCGCTTTCGATTCCGCTGTGCGGGCCGAGTACGATCAAGATGGCCATGAATGCTGGCTACGATAGCCTGGAGAAGATCAAGGCAGCCAACATTGAGGAACTCTCAGCGGTTGAAGGTTTGGGTCCGGTGAAGGCTCAAGTAATCTGGACGTGGCTGCAACGTGACAGTGCCATCGTGGACAAGCTTTTGACTCTCGGGGTCGAGATCGAGGGCAAGATCCACGGCTCCTGTACGGGCAAGAGCTTCTGTTTCACGGGTGCCTCAAGTCGCCCACGGGCCGAGTTGGAACAACTCGCAAAGCGGGCTGGTGGTGAGGTCAAGAGTTCGGTCGGCAAGAAGCTAACCTACCTGGTTCTGGCCGACGCCAACTCCACCAGCTCGAAAGCTCAGGCGGCGCGGAAGAACGGGACGACCTGCATTTCCGAGGAAGACTTCTTCAAGCTCGTGGGCGCGTGATCCTCACCTAAATGGTGTAGGGTCACTCAGTCATGGCGTACTTTAGAGGCCGGGTAGAGCGCATCTTTCACGAGAGTGGGACGCACCACATCGTATCGTTCTCTGTGGACGAGTCCGAGATGATAGGGTGTCCGCGTGAGGTCAAGATCACCGGCCACTTCTTCGGGGTTACGCTGGCTTCTGGGGTGGCCCTGGAGGTTGAGGGGGGTTGGGTCCGGCACGCGAAGTATGGGCGTCAGATCAAGGCATCGGGGTGGAAGCCTTGGGCCAAGACCTCCAAGGATGCAGCACGCTTCCTGACCGACTGTGTGGGCGTGTTTTCTGATCTGGGGCTCTTGTCTCGTGTGGTGAGTCAGTTTGGGGCTGGTACCTATGCGGCTCTGTCGGATGGCCGTGTTCTGGATGCAGCGGCGAACGATGCGGACCGGGTTGAGCTAGAGTCCACCGTCGTCAAATGGAAGGCGGTACTGGGTATCGCCGCCTTGTCGGATTTCCTGCAAGAGTACGAGCTTGGGGCCGCCATGGTCGCCTCCGTCTTCAATCGGTTCGGGTATGATTCGGTCGAGATCCTCTCGAATAACCCGTACAGGCTTCTGGAAATTGACGGTTTATCGTTTCACCGTGCCAACACGTTGGCGGTGCTCCGTGGGATCGGGCCTGGGGATCCCCGACGCATTGCTGGCGGGGTACTGTGGGTGGTTCGGGAGCAGGTCAAGCAACAGGGCCACCTCTTTGTTCGGCGTGGGGACATCGCTTCGTTGCTTGGGTCTCTGGCTAGTTACGCTCATGTGGCTCCGTTCGATGTGCCCAATCTCTCCGGGGCGGTGGATCAGGCGTTGGTCGAGTTGGAGCAGAACAAGGCTGTCTTGGTGGATGACGGCGTTGGGGTCTATGCCCCGGACATGTACCGTTATGAGCGTGGGGCTGCCCGTAAGTTGTCTAGATTCTTGGCACCCTCGGTAGCGTTGGACATTGACTACGAAGCCTTCCTGAACACCTACGAGAAGTCGAGCAGCATCACCCTGTCTGACCTGCAACGTGAGGCGGTGGTCAAGCTCATCGCCAACCGGGTGCTGGTTGTGACGGGGGCTCCCGGCACCGGCAAGACGACACTGATCCGGACTTTTGTGCATCTGTTCCGTAGTCTAGGGATGGACTACATGCTCATGGCTCCCACCGGGATTGCTGCGAAGCGGTTGGCTTCGGTCACGGAATCACCAGCGCAGACGATTCACCGGGCACTCAAGTACGACGGGTTTCAATGGGGCGTAGGGGATGGCTCTCAGCTTGAAATAGGGGCGGTCATTGTCGATGAACTGTCGATGGTGGATCAGGAGTTGCTCTACCGGCTTCTCGATGCCCTTGATCCTAGGACGATGCTGGTCTTGGTGGGGGACGACGCTCAGTTGCCATCGGTGGGTCCGGGGAACGTGTTGCGGGAGTTGATTGCCTGCAAGGCCGTGAGCACGATCAAGCTGGAGCATGTATTTCGCCAGGCTGAGACCAGTGACATCGTGTTGGCGGCCCACCGGATTCGACGGGGCGCTTCCCCGTTGGATCTGCCCCCGAAAGAGGACACTGAGTTCAAGTTTATCCAACTCTCAAACGAGGCTCAGATTGCGGATCTCGTGGTCAAGATGGCGGTCAAGCTCAAGGCAAGGGATGCCAACTTCCAAGTGTTGTCCCCGAAGTACGAAGGTATCGTGGGGGTGGACAACCTAAACATTCTGTTACGAGATCAACTCAATCCGGATATTGGGCAGGACACTTGGCAACTCTCGCCTACGGTCCAGCTACGGATTGGTGATCGTCTAATGATCGTCAAGAACAACTACAAGTTGAACGTCTATAACGGGGACATCGGCAAACTCATCGGGGTCACCCGAGAGTCTTTGACGATACGGGTTCATGGGATAGGGCGTACTCCGGATGCGAGTGTGGAGATCCCTAAAGTCCAGGCCATGAACATGCTCAAGCTGGCGTACTGTGTGACGGTCCACCGCTGCCAGGGCGAGGAATTCGAGACAGTCATCCTGCCCTTAGTCAAGGCTCAGGGCCGCATGTTACAGCGGAACCTGTTCTATACAGCGATCACCCGAGCGCGTAAGAAGGTGTGGCTGCTGGGTGAAGTGGAGGCGGTCTTGAAGGCCGTCGCCAACGATCGGGTGCTGCAACGCAATACCATCCTCAGGGAATTGGTAGGTTGATCACTTCACGGCTATCACGTAGTCGTCAGGTCCGCTGCCCCGCCATGTAAAGAGCCGCCCATTGAAGGACTATCCGGGTGGTTGGTGTAGATACCCCCATGCTCACTGAACAACGGGTAGACGAGATTTTCAAGGAAATGGACGGCTACGTGCTGGAATTGGCCAGTGAGCCGGGGATGCTTGGCCCGCAGTATTTCCAAGACATCATAGCGACCTGCCGTAGGTACCTGAACAACGTGAGCCTTGTGGTCTCGGAGTTGAACCGGGAAAAGCTCTCGGTCAGTGGTGAGTTGCGTCGTCTTGAGGCCGTTTACGCCCTGGAGTCCGATAACCTGCTGTCCAATGATCCTAGGGTCAAGGCTCTCGCTAGCATTGAGGATCGCAAGGCTACCGTTGGATTCATACTTCGGGATCAGCGGGTTCGTATGAACGAACTCAAGGATCGTATGCATTCTCTGGATGCCGTGGGCAAGCTAGTGGCTTACCGCAACCGTGAATTGCACGCGACCATGACGGCTATCAAGGATCAACGTCGGCTCATGCAGACCGAGCTGGCCACCGGGGCCTTCTATGGGGATGAGAGATCCTTCAAGGGTGAGGTCCGTGAAGGTAATGGGTTGGCGTTTAATGATGAGCTTAGTGCCGCCGACCTTGAGGACCTGATCTCTGAACCTGATCCCGAAAGTGCCGAAGAATCAGAGGTCGTGGCGGTTGCCGCTGAACCTGATCTCAAAAACCCGCAAATAACCCCGGAAACGGTTATTTCGGCAAGTGCGCCCAAGGCTCGGCAAGAAATTGTGGGGGCTCCCATCACAGCTTCAACTGAGCCTGCGGACGACATGCTTCGGTTTCTTGAGGGTCCAGGTGCAGCCGCACCACAAGCGGTGGTAGAGCAACCAAAAAATAGTGTCGCGGCCTCTGAAGAATCGTCATCGGAGTCGGATGATTTCCTCTCGATTCTGGCTGACCTCTGAATTTCTTTGTGGAACGTGGTGTACAGGCCCTTTGACAGACCCTGAGTGACTTAGCCAAAAGCATTGCTTACGGCACCGTCGAGTCAGGGTCTGTCGTTGGTCTGAAACCGCCGTCTCCCGACATCCCGCCTAGCTGGCTTTTGTTGTTGGGGTGGCCCATACGCAAGGAATGAACCATGGCAGACGATTACGATTACGATTTCGATAACGACGTATCCCTAGACGTAGATGAGAAGAACGTCGGGGGATCCAACCAGGACTGGTTGAAGATGGCGACGAAGGGCCAAATCCTTCGTGGTGCGTTCATCTTCTTCCACACGTACGACGCGAATGCGGTCGCTGAGGCTCGCAAGGTTGCAAAGCGTGCCAACAAGACGCTGAGCCGTGCGGAAGAAACGGAGGTCGCCAAGGCGGCCCTCACCAAGCGTGCTGAGGCGCTGGGCAAGAGCCTGGATAGCTTGACCGCCACGGACAGGCTCGACACGAGCAAGGCGCACTTCAAGGCGATGAAGGCCCACTTCAAGGAAGGCCTGGGCTTTGCGCTGTCGCGTCTTGGTAAGGATGGGCCGGAAGCGGATGCCGTGTGGAAGTCTTTGCCTGAGGCGAAGCCTTACTTCACGACGCTGTTCCTGATCTACCCGACGGACACCGAGGGCAACCTCAACAAGGAAGCCTTTGCGACGCAGGTCAAGGGGAACAAGTTGAAGATGCTTCCGTGGCGCTTCGGCAACAAGACCTACGAGACCATCTGGAAGCAGAACGACTCGTTGCGCGAGAACGGACTGAGCTTGGCGTCGCAGGACATCAAGCTGGAGTGCAAGGAGCCGAAGTTCCACAACATCGACGTGTCCGCTGCCGGTCCCGCGATCTGGCAGAAGAACGACACGATCAGGTCTCTTGTCCTGGCAACTGCCGTCAACATGTACGACAAGCTCATGCCCTTCCGTGATATGACCACGGATCAGCTTCGAGCCAAGCTGAGCCTCACGGGACCGGCGAGTGCGGACGTATCGTCGGACGACTTCCAGGGCGTTCTCGACTCTGTGTGATCTGAATCTGATTGGGGTAGGGGCCTTGGTTGGGGTCCCTACCCCTTCACTTATGATCACATTGGGCCTTGATCCATCTCTCACCGGCTTCGGCTGGGTAATTCACAACTCTAACGTCACGGGGACTGCCCGTGTATTCGCTCGTGGCAGATGGTCTACGTCATCGAAGGCCATCTGGGTTGAGCGTTACGTTGAGTTGCGTGAAGAACTCAAGGCGTTGCTGGATCGTTACCTGCTCATTGAAGCCGTAGGGGTTGAGTCCCCAGCGTTCGGTGAGCAGTGGACGCCGGGGGCTTATGCCCTGTTCGCTATGGTCAACGAAGCGCTCTGGATGAAGCGTAAGGACGTGGTGTACTTCGATCCTGTTACCGTGAAGATGCTGGCCAAGGAGGATCCTAAACTCCGTAAGGGCAAGATGTTCAAGTCGGACATGATCGAGGTGGCCAAATCTGATACTGGGATCGCTCGTTGGAGTTCGGATGAGGCGGATGCGTACCACGTCGCAAGGGCTACGGCTCGATTCTGGATGTTCCTACGGGGTGATCTTCAAGAGGCTGATCTAACCCCATCCGAATACAATGCCTTCGCTAAGGTGCACACCTTCACGCGAGGCAAACGCGAAGGACAAACCGTCTACCAAGGGGCGGCCTTCAAAGAATACCAACGATTTTTTAGGTTCTCCCTGTTACCGAAATGAGGCGCTATGGTTGAGAAGAAGGCAAAGAAAGCGGCGAGTGGCAACGATGCAATGATGAACATGGTCCGTGCTGCAATCATGAAGCACACGGGTCAGAAGGCTCTGCTTCCGGGGTTAACATCGCACCCCTGTGTGTCTACGGGTTCGTTCCCGGTGGACATGCTGATTGGTGGTACCCCCACAAAGGACGGTAAGGGCCTCATCTGCCCTGGGTTCCCGCGTCGTCGAATCACGGAGTTGTTCGGTGGGGAGTCGAGCGGCAAGACCACGTTGCTCATCTCGGCGATGGTGCAGGCCCAGAAGGCTGGCGGCACCGCCATGTTCATCGACTTCGAGCACAGCTTGGACCACCACTACGCCGAGAAGCTCGGGCTGTCCTATAATCCTGGGAAGCTCACGGTCATCCAGCCGGAGACCATGGAGCAGGGCTTCACCATGATGCGTCTTGGTATCTTGGGCGGCATCGACATCATCGGGGTGGACTCGGTGGCAGCGATGGTGCCCAAGGACGAGTTGGAAAAGGGCTTTGAGGATGCCGCGAAGATCGGAGCGGTGGCCCGCCAGTTCTCGGGGTCATTGCCGAAGTTCGCAATGTGGCTCCAGAAGTACCCGCTGATGGCTGCGGACAAGACGAAATCCGATCCGAATCGTTTGGGTACGGCACTCGTCCTGATCAACCAGACCCGTGCGTTGATCTCGACGGGTGGCGGTCACCACGGTGGCGGTGACGACAACACAAGCGGTGGTAAAGCGATCAAGTTCTACGCCTATCTTCGGTTGCGTACGACTCGCATCAAGTCTGAGATCGTTGAGCGCAAGGACCCGATGACGGGTAAGACCCGGCGCTTTCCTTTCGGCAACGTGACCGATGTGAAGGTCGTAAAGTCCAAGATTGACTCCAAGCAGGGCCACTCGACCAGCATGTTCATTCGGTACGGCTCGGGTATCGACGACTACTTCTCGATCATTGAGACTGGGGTGGCACAGAAGGTCATCAAGCGTGAGGGCGCTTTCTATACGGTTGGATCGCAGCGATTCCAGGGCAAGGACAAGTTCCGCAAGTTCTTGATCGAGAACCCCACTGTATTCGAGGCGCTTCGTCAGAAGTTGGCACTGGCTGTGAATGCCGCTGCTATGGACGCGGGGGATGATCCGACTGAGGAAGACGATCTGCTTGAAGGGTTGGACCTGGACGGTAGTGACGGTACCGAGGGCGGCGCTGACGATTCCGCCGAAGAAGAACTCGTGGCCGATACGGAAGCGGCACCTGAAGCGGCACCGGTAGCCGCTGGCACCACCGACGTAGAAGCCTGAACATTATGGTTAGGATTGAGATCAAGGACTTTCAATCCATAGCCCATGAGGTTGTCGAAGTAGACGGCTTTTCGGCTCTGGTTGGACGTAGCAACATCGGTAAGAGCGCCGTGGTGCGTGCTATTAAGGCCGCATTGACGGGCGCTCCTGCCGATAGCTACGTCCGGCACGGGGTGGATTGCCCACGAGGGACCAAGGGTGCGAAGTCCTGCAAGTGCTTCTGTTCCGTGCACATCGTAGCGGACGGCTTCGATTTGCTTTGGGAGAAGGGCGATACGATCAACCGCTACGTCCACAACACGGTGGAGCACACGGTTGTCGGGCGGGGCACCCCTGATTTCTTGGCCGACGGCTTTGGGTTGGTAAAAATTGGGGACGACAAGGAACTGCTTCAGGTCTCGGACCAGTTCCACCCGATCTTCATTTTGGACAAGTCGGGTACGGTCGTGGCGGACGTGTTGTCCGACGTGGCTAAGCTCGATGAGATCAACGTGGCTTCTCGGTTGGCTGAGAAGGACCGCAAAGAGGCTGCGGGTACCCGTAAGGTCCGGCAAAAGGATGTCTTGGAGTTGCAGACCGCTGTGTCTCTTTACGATGGTTTTGACGACGCGCTGATCCGGGTGAAATCCGTTGAGGAAATTGACGTTCTCACCGAGGCTGTGGCCCAACGTCTGGGAGAGTTGGAAGGCTTCGTGGAGTCCGCGTACGGGATGGTCCTTCGGATCAAGAATTTGGAAAAGATTGGTTCCGTAGAGGTACCGGAGATGGAGCCGGTGGTGCAGGGCGGCTTGACGCTTACGGCTCTGCTCGCCTTTGATGTGATCCTACAGGGCAGCTTGGCTGCTGTCGCGGCACTTGCCCCGGTAGAGAAGGTCAACCTGCCTGAGGTTCAGACGGTGGTGCAGGATGGCTCGAAAGTTCTGACGCTTGATGTGCTGGCCGCCGGTTTGAGCGACAAGGAAACGGCGGTCGCGGGTCTGGCGGGTGTGGAGAAGATCGTCCCACCCAGCATAGAGGGGTTTGAGGCACTGGGCACTGGCTACCTGAATCTCGTACAGTGGGCCCTCAAGGTCACAGGACTGCGCGAGTTCTTCACCAAGGCCACGGCTGTCCCAGAGGCGGTCCCGGTTCTAGAACCGCTTGTGGGGGCTCGGGATGAGTACCTGCGTTTCTGTGGGTGGGCGGAGAAGCTGCCCGTCGTTGCTCAAAGCATGATGCAGATCAAAGAAGCCCTTGATGCTGTGTTCCAGGACGAAGCCGACCTCTTGAGAGAGTTCCAAGACCTGGGTGTGTGCTCAACCTGCAATCAAAACGTCACGGCTGAGCATCAGCATGGGTAGGGTCTAATGCCACGTATTTCGTTTATCTTTCGCACGGACACTCATGTCGCGGACAAGAGCCCGATTTCCTGGAAGGGGGATTACCCAGAGGAAATCTGGTCCAACTTGGAACAGATAGGCCGCATGACCGCAGAGCACGGAATTACCGCTGTGCTGGACGGCGGTGACTACTTCCACCTCAAAGCGGCAGGCCGTAACAGCCATGGTTCAATCTTCCGGACCGCCGAGATCCACAAGGCGTACCGTTGCCCGACCTACTGCGTCGAGGGTAACCACGACCTGGCGTACAACAATCTTGACAGCATTGACCGGCAGCCGCTTGGGGTGCTGTACGCCTGTGGGGTGTTTCAACACTTGCGGGAGGCGGTCTTTACGGACGGTGGGCTTCAGGTTCGCGTCGTAGGGGTACCCTACAGTCCGAAACGTACTCTTGAGGAACTCCGGTCGATTCAGAAGAAGCCCGGGGATGACTTCTTGGTGGCCATCGTGCATTCGTTAGCTTCTGAGTCGCCACCGGCAAAGGTTGAGGACTTCTTCGGCGAGCCCGTGTTTCGGTATTCGGATCTCGTGACCCCGGATGGCCCAGATTCTTGGTGTTTCGGGCACTGGCATCGGGATCAGGGTATCGTCGAGATCAAGGGTAAGCAGTTCGTGAATCAAGGGGCCGTGTCACGTGGGGCTCTGATTCACGAGAACACGACCCGGACCCCGCAGGTGTCGCTGCTGGAGTTTGAACCGGGGACGGCTCGATTCAAGACGTTGCCGCTCATCGTGGCTCCGGCGGAGGATGTGTTCGACTTCGAGAAGAAGGAACGAGTCGAGAGTGAGAACCGTAGTATCGACTCGTTCATTGAGCGTCTGCAAGAGGACGCGGTGTTCGATCCTGCGGCAACCATTGAGGGTAACATCAAGACTCTAGAGTTTGCGACGGATGTACGTGACTTGGCGCTTCGGTACCTGGCACAAGCTCGGGGCGTAGGCTGATGTATATTTCTTACTCAGCAGACAAGGTTTTCGCGGATTGCCCTCGTAGCTATTACCACAAGTATGTGGACAAGACGCCGTTGCCGAAACCGGATAACCGCGTGCACATGCTCTACGGGGACGTGGTGGGTAAGATCTTTGAGGCATTCTATAGGGATCAACTCTGGCGGGGTGACCCCTTGGCGAACCTGCTTGCCCTTGTGGAACCGACGCTAAAGGGCGTTGTCTTGGACGAGGTTAGAAAAGGCGGAATTCTGGATTGGAAGGAACCCGGGTTGAAGGCTGGGACCCGTTCTCTGGTTGAGATTGAGCACGAAATACGTGAAACGATCCCGTGGGGTTTGAAGGGCATCAAGCACCACCGTTTGCTGGGCAACGGGGCTCAAGCTGAGATGGTGCTCGATACAGATGTCGAGGGGCATCGTATTGGCGGTCGGGCGGACTTCGTGATGCGTCGGATTGAGCCCCACGGGGATCTTGTGATCGTGGACGGTAAGGGATCTAGGTGGCGGGACAAGTACACGAACCACCGGCAACTTCGTTGGTACGCGATGCTGTACTGGCTCAAGTTCGGGGAAGTCCCTGCCCGCCTCGGCTTCCTGTTCTGGCGGTTCAAGCCCGAAGAGTGCATGGACTGGAGCACGGTCACGGTTTCTGAGCTGGAGTCCCTCAAGACGGCGGTCTTGACCACCATTGGGGTGATTGAGGCTTCCAAGCAGCAATTGGTGCAGCTTGGCCCGAAGGCCAAGCCCGGCGCTGTGTTCCTGGCGAAACCCGGTTCAGATTGCAAGCTGTGTGGGTATTTGTCCCTGTGTTCTGAGGGTACGCGAATTATGACCTCAGAAATTAAAACAGAAATCGCAGCGGAGCGTCAACTTGGTGTAGATGAAGGCGAAGTCAGCTTCTAGCAGGTCGCTAGACTAGGCGTACGAGGTAACATGTCCGACGACATCAAGAGCAGGATCGATGATTTGCAACGGCGTCACAACGCTGTTGTGCAGAAGAAGGCTGGTCTGGCCGGACAGCTTCAAGCCAAGAAGGAAGAACTGGCCGCCATCGTTCAAGAGATCAAGAACGCTGGGTATGACCCTAAGAAGATCACACAGGAGCGGGATAAGGCTAAGCAAGAGTTGGAAACCATGATCACGAAACTGGAGGGCGAATTGACTGAAGTCGAGAACGCTCTGTCGGCGTTTCAAAAGTAAGTAAGGGATACACTATGGAAATCAAATTCAAGGTCGATTCGGCGGAGTTGAACGCAGCGTTGGGGGTCGTCAAGATCGTGACCCCTCAGGTAACCCCGACTGGTGGTGGCGGTTACCTGTTCGTTGTGCAGGGTGAGAAGTGCTACGTCTACTCCAAGAGTTCTGGGCACGAGGCCCGAGCCTCGTTCAAGATCTCGGACGTGGAGGGCGAAGGCCCCTTCATGTACCCGGCGGATCACGTGGACGCTTTCGCGTACGTCAGGGGCGTCATCTCGATGACGGCGACTTCGGAAGGCGAAGCCTTCAAGGTGAAGTACACGCACGGCGGATCAGGTGTTTCGGAGCATGTGTCTTTCGACCCACGCATGATGCACTCCTTCCAGAAGGACGTGGAGGCTGCTCAGGCTGCGGTCGAGAAGCCCAAGCGGTACAGCATCAAGATCCTTCTGACGGCGCTGGGGATGACGAAGCCTTTCATGGCTAAGCCTACTGATCCGGTGTCCGATGAGGCGAACAAGACCATCAGGATTTTCGGTGAGGCCGATCCTGAGTTGGCGAAGAAAGCGAACAATTACATGTTCGCGTCCAACGGCACTGAGGCGTGCTACTTCTACAGCACGGCTTTCTTCGGCCAGGATCTCTCTGCTCCGGCGCAGCACTTGCCCCTGATCGAGCAGTTCCTTGCGAAGTCGTCGGGTTCCATCACGGTCTACCCGACTGCCAAGAACACGTACATCATCAATGCGAATGACGACGTGTTTGGCTGGCCCCATCACGAGAGCATGTACAAGAGCTTCGCGTACCTTACGAAGTCCGATGAGGTGGTGGTCAGTGTGGACCCCAAGGCCATGCTCTATCAGCTTCAGTACATGCATGCAGAGCTACCCAAGAAGAGGCCCAAGATTCGTATGCACTTCGATCCGTCGGATTGCACGTTCAAGTTCTCCAGCTTGGGGGACACCAACGCGGTGACGAGCTTGCCGATCAGCGGCGAGAAGGCGGGTGAGTTGAAGGTGGATTCTGAGATGGTGGCTCCCGCCAATGTTGACCACCTGATCCACCTGTTCGATGGCATCAAGAGCGAGAAGCTGGAGTTTCGTATCAAGATCATTCCGGCTGACGCCAAGGCCAGGCGTCCAAAGGATCTCTACATGTTCCGCACCATTGACGAGTTCCTTGTCAATGAGGAAGGCACGTTCATGGGTATGGTCGCGGCCATCCCTGAGGGGTTCCACGTATGCAGAGTGACACGCTTCGCGCCGGGCATCGACTGAGGGTCAAGGCATTACGGGAGCAAGCCTCTGGTTACCAGGCCCTGCGTACGCAGCTTCAACGTGAGTTGGATTTGCGTACGCAGGAAGTGGACGCTTTGTCTACTAAGCTGGACACGCTTGCCAAAGTCGGGGAGTTGTTCCGGGCGCTCATGGACCGGCTCGTGTTGGACCATGTGAAGTCCATAGAGGGTGTCGTCACCGAGGGTTTGAAGACGATCTTCGTGGATCAGGACCTGTCTTTCGAGGCCGAAGTCTCTCAGCGCTACAACAAGATCGCTATCGACTTCTGTTTGCGTCAGGACAACCAGCGGTTGCCCATCAAGGGACACCCGATGGAGGCGTTTGGCGGTGGCCCAACGAGCATTGCGTCGTTGATCCTAAAGGTGCTGGCTCTCCGTAGGCTCAAGAAGTGGCCGTTGTTGGCGTTGGACGAGACACTGGCTGCTGTTTCGGACGAGTACATTGACCAGACAGGCTTGTTTTTGAGGCAACTGGCTGCGAAGACGGGGATCTCGATCTTGCTTGTGACCCACAAACAGTCCTTTCTCGATCACGCCTCTATCGGGTACAAGGGCACGGAAATCATTGCAGAGGACGGCACCCGTCACCTACGGCTGCAAAGAGAGGCGACCCATGCCTATGCGCTCTGAGACAGAAGTTCAGGACCGGATCCGCCATTTGCTAACGTTGGAGTTGGACCGTCTTGTGGCAAAGGCTACGGCACGCCTGCCCCACCAGTGCATTCACAATCACCGGCAACCGCTGGATGTTCGGAAGGAGATCGAGGGCGAAGCCAACCCCGACTACAATCGGATTGAGCGTCGTCTGCCTGTCATTGGGCTGTGTATGCTAGGGGCCGAGGACCCAACGCAGTGGAATGGCACCATCTGCGAAGATCCTATCGACGCTCAACGCTGCCCCTATTACACAGATCCCAAGAGTAACCGTGAAGTTGTGGAAGGGACTTTTCACGCACAGCTTCAAGATTTGCGGTGGGTCGAAGCTAACATGCCTGAGGTCTATGGCCTTCTATGGGCTTTGGGGTCGGAGACGATGCCTCAGCTTCCGTGGTGGAAGACTATTTGGTTCCGGCTCCTGCGGATCCGACCCGATGCTTTGGTCAAAGTACCCGCACCCGAATTACCCGCTGAGTAGCCGTGCTCTCTTTACTGTCCCATGTGTTCGTAACTGAGCGGCACCGCCCTCGGGCGGGGCAGGTCGGCTTTGCTGTGCCCGCTTTCTCAGAGATCGATGTCGGTGAGGACAACATCGAACCGCTGCTGGCCACCAACATGCGGGGCACGTTCTTGCATACCCGTGTGTCCCGGCACAGGCAGGCCCGGTTCGGCTTTTCGGAGTGCGGCTTGGATCGGGAGGGGGCGTTGCTCACCGAGTTCCATA
>Ga0307377_10002320_pt1 | contig 22513 bp, 31 predicted proteins | sample TR3MG_FD_202535 | JGI IMG/M metagenome (GOLD analysis project Ga0307377, IMG submission 202535) | Soil microbial communities from Risofladan, Vaasa, Finland - TR-3 | ecosystem: Environmental > Terrestrial > Soil > Coastal area > Acid sulfate soil | place: Finland: Risofladan, Vaasa | collected...
ACCACCAACCTCATTGAAAAATGGATGATCGGGCATCAGGGCTTTGCATTCAGCATACTCTCGATCATATTGAACATCACTAAGGGTTGAATCGCCTGAGGTTTCATAAAGACTAGCACATTTCTGCAGGAACTTAATTCGTTCTTCGATTGTTTTACTCATAGTAATTCTCCTATTGTTTATGCATCCATATTACAGGAAATATGGGGATAAGTCAAGCAATTATTTTAGCTTAATTTCAACGATTTTAATACGAGCATTACTAGTATCGTCTCTTACCTACGATAAACAGGTCTACGATAAACAGGTCTACGATAAACAGGTCTACGATAAACAGGTCTACGATAAGTAGGTGTAGGTCTACGATAAACAGGTCTACGATAAGTAGGTGTAGGTCTATGATAAGTATGACCTGATGTTGTTCGATACCTACTTGGATGATAATTTAAACCTGGGGGAGGGGGGATACACCCGCCTATTAAAAGAGATGCAACAAACATTACAATTGCCAGTAGTATTGATTTCATTTTAGTTCTCCTATTTTATTTAACTCTCTTAACATTATATGCTAATTTACAAAAACATCAAGAATTATTTTATGCATTGTTTGAATGTCCACTATTAAGCCTTCAGGGAACTTTGAATAGATTCCTTGAAAAAATTCGTATAGTCATCGTCAGTCAAATCATTAATATCCTTATGTAACCTTGTAGAAAGGACGTTCTTGATTTCTGGTGTGGGATTGAAGGCAAACTTGAACCCCCCTTCGTCATGTTCAGATTCTATATCGGGCACCCATTCTTCTGTCTCCGACAAGTCAAATTGAGTTTGATCAAAAAAACAATGATTGACTCCATTCTCATCGGTCAATCTCTTCTTGGCCTTTTCAGCAGCATTTTCTGGCGACGATGCTACATTCAGAAGACCAATAGTAATTACGCTTTGAAAATATGATATGTATCTTTTGTCAGACATTTTATTCTCCTATTTATAGAATTTATTTTCTATCTATAGTTTAAAGAAATCTGAGAATAAAACAAGTTAATTTTTAAAAATAATATCTGCCACGATAAGCTCTTCTTTTTCGATGTCCTGGGGAAATGAAAAATAAATATCGGCCACTAAGCTATTGACTTCTGCCCCAAAATCCGGAGAGAATTTCATGAATGTAAATGGTACAATTTCAGAATCTTTTTCTACGCTAAATTTTAATAGTTTCCATCCTTCTCCCTCTTTCAAATGAGAATTCGTTATGGTAACGTTTTCCATTTTAAAAACAGGCTCTGGATTATCTTTGCGACAATAAGGATAAAAATTTTCCAGAAGTAATTTAGCTACGCTAGTCGATACAAATTTAGTTTTGATTTCGGCATCGTAGTATTTAGTTTCCTTCGGATAGAAATTTTCTTCGTAATACTTATGACACGCTTCGTTAAATGCATCGTTAAATAAATCGACATATTTAGGATCCATTGTTGCACCGGCCGCTAATTCGTGTCCTCCGTGTCCAATAAGCATATCACTGCAGGAATCCAGTATCTCTTTAATATTTATACCTTTTAAAGATCTTGCGCTTCCCTTCACATCTCCATCGTTTTCTCCAAAAAGAATACATGGCCTGCAAAATATTTCTGATATCCGAGATGCCGCTATGCCAACAATTCCAATGTTCCAATGAGACTTGTAAATAGAAATTCCGTATTTGTACTTTCCCAAGTTACCCCTAACAATGCTCAAGGCTTCCTTCTCTATCTCTTTTTGAATCTTCTTGCGCTGATCGTTATAATCCTGTATTTCCTTTGCTTTCAACTCAGCCATTACCTGATCTTTTTCAGTCAACAAATCGAACGACAACATCGGATTCAACATTCTACCCGTGGCATTAATCTTAGGGACTATCTTAAATGAAACATCTTCTTGACTTAATGTTTCACCCAATATCCATGACTCATTAATAAGTGCTTGTAGCCCCGAAGCAACTATATTATTACGTGCATATGAGGTTAAACCATTTTTGACAATGATTCTGTTAGGAATATTTAATGGACTGACATCTCCTATAATTCCTATGGCAGCATAAGTCAGAAATTCTACTGGATTAACCTTCTTAGTCAACCATCGAATCCCACGTATGAATTGAAAAATTTCTCCGCAAGCACAAGTTTCTTCATAATTGCATAAGTGCCAGTTTATAAGAACATCTGAAGATTTGGACATCTTCGATTCATCAATAATATGGTGATCAAGAATAATGATTTTCTTAAACCCAAATTCTTTCAGGTCTTTAACTTCCTCTTCATTATTAGAACCGCAATCTAATACTATCAATAAGTCAGTTGGGGATTTTACCTGTTCTTTGAAAGCCGTGAGAGACTTTTCATTAAGGCCATATCCATGCTCAGACCTAAGAGGAAGGAAAACTTTAGATTTTAATCCGAAGACATCGCATAGTTCTTTGAGCATCGTACTACCAATTATACCGTCACAGTCATAATCTCCGAATATTGCAACAGAACCTTTGGCTAACGCTATCTTACAAAAGAGTTCAGCCGCTTTATCTACCCCCGTAAGAGTATGAGGATGGGGCAGGAAGGCATAATCAGAAGAAAGGAAGGTATCGGCCTTATCAACTGGAATATTCCTCTGTGAGAGAAGCCTGGAGATTAGCTTACCTTTGCCCTGTTCTAAAAATGACGATTCAGCCTTTTTGTCGTATGATCTGAGTTTCCACATTATTTATCTTATTATACAATAAAAAACCGATTTGGCCAAAGGAAGATTAATATATTCTTTTGAATAAAAATGTGTGCAAAAAACGCTATTATATGCTATTCTATTCATAACTATTATGGGTTGCCAAAATACAAATCACGATACTCGACCACCGTTAATGAATACCGATTCCTTTACCAATTTCGTTCCAATAGAAATTACTAATTCTACTAATTCGGTCACAACAGAATAAGGGGTTAATTATGTTCAATTGGCTTAGATACAAAAAAACTAATTTTGAAGCTGGAGGATGTTTATTAGAAGACATTCCGATGGGCGCAGATATTGTACTTGCCTCTGAGAAATTTATAGCTCCAAGAAAAATAGATTTTAGAGATATGCTTCTTCCATCTAACGATCAGGGGCAGACACCACATTGTGTAGGCTATTCAACTGCAGGTTGTTGTGAATTTTGGCACTGGAAGAAAAACCATTTTCCAAAGCAATTTGATGGTGATGCTATATATAAAGAAGCGAAAAAACTTGATGGAAGCCCCAACGCAAATGGAACGTGGCCTAAATATGGAGTTCAAGCCGCAATGAATTTGGGACTGATAAAAGGTACTAGTAAATATATTCCCTCTTCAATAAATGATATTAAATTTACTCTTCATGAGCATGGAGTTTTTATTGGAGGGTTTATGATTACTACTGATTGGAATTTTGTTGACAAGAAAACAGGAATGATTAAAAATACCCCTGGGGCAAAAACAAGAGGTGGACATGCTGTGGCTATCGCAGGATACAGTGATAGTGGGTTATATATTCAAAATTCATGGTCGGCAGACTATGGCATCCATGGATTTTGTATTTTGGGGTGGGAGCAAGCAAAGTCACAGTTTATGAATGGAATGGTTATTATTCCTGACTAAAACTTTCCATCTATTTCTATTGTACATATCCGTGATACCTTCTTTACGAAGATGTCTTCCAACAGAACTTTAACATTGAACAGAAACATATTAAAAAGAAATAACATGCGTAAAAAAACAAGAAAAGTAATCAATAGGTCGGGACATGGTGAATGCTCAATCTGCAAAGAAGAAGCTCCTCTCGTAGAACACCATATAAGAGGAAGAAAAATTCCTAATGCAAATCATCCTTCAAATCTCTGCTCTGTATGCCCAAACTGTCATTCCAAGGTTCACCTAGGAATGATTATTATCGAGAAATGGTGCGGCACGATGAGCGGAACTGAACTCTTCTGGCATAAAAAGGGAGAGGAAAGTTTTACCGGCGAAGATGCGCATACCTATACCTACTAGAAATACCATCGAACTTAATCATCATCTGTCTCATCATTCAGATCGAGTTTCATAATTGGATTTGTAATGTCAGATACTCTATGCCTCTTCATGCGCTCAGATCGTTTATCCACATGATTTTGTAGTTCGACATCTGTAGCGTCAAATAATCCAAAATGATGCTTTATCTTTTGCCTTATATACTCTCTCTCTACTGTCCCTTCATGATTAGCAAGTTCATTAAGTGCCTTGTCTATATGTTGAAAAAAATAATCGGTATAAAAAATGTTGATAAAGTCCAAAATTTCGCTCTTAAAAAGGGCGTCCAGATCCTCTGCGTTAAACTTCATCGCTAAAATTTCTTTGGCTTTTTCAGTGGCATCATCTACGTAATCTGATTTCCCTAGCTTTTCTAAAATGCTTTCCAGATTATCCATCAGACATTCTACGCTCATATGCTTGGCAAGATCTTTTGTAATTTCGTCAAGATTAGGATTCTCTATTTCAACGTATACAGTGTTACTATAATCATCAACACTTATAGTTGCCTTAGATCCATTAATTGCCAGTTTGTTATTCTGTTTGTCCATTAGTCCCTATCTGAAGACTTGTTATTGGATTGTCATTTTCACCACAACGCTTTTTCAACAAGCTCTACCCACACGTCATCAAGCTTATTAGAATCCCAATCGACATGTTTCCTTAGAAAGTTTCTGACCTGCATCCCCTCCATGAAATGAACAGGATGAGGCAGTTTCCCTTCCATCCAAACGGCATCTATTTTTCCGTGCTCTTTTTTGACATCGGAGAAAAATTTAAGACCGTCTTCTCCAAGCCAATCTTTTAATTTACAAACTAGTTTTTCGTTACTCATATTTCCAGCGTAATGATAGGATTCTTAAATTCAGATTCTGGTTTAAGTTTCTTAGGGACTCTGCGAAACGGAGGAACTTCTTTGACTAACTTTTCTATGTAATAATTTTTATTTACCATCCTAACAACATAGTCTTCGCTGAATTGGTTGAGCGATTCTGCCTTTTTGTAAGCATCTTCACGATTGCCATAGATATAATCGGCATAGAACATATTCATCAGTACAATTCCATCGATCCCGTTACAACTTTTATAAGATCGAAATCGTCAGGACCAATAGCAACACCAACGAGAGCCCTTATGGTACGGTCAGGGAATGTCGGAGAGGGGATAATGTCTTTCCATTCGTAAATCTTTAGAGATTCTCTTTTGCAATGATCCATTATTTCTACCAAGTCTTCATAACAATTAACTCCAAGTACTGAGAGGTAAGGCTCCTTCATCCATTCTAATTCGCCCTTATCAAAATCAGGAAAACTCATATCTAAAAGAGTTAACATATTTGGATTTCCACCTTCTGTCAGACTAAGTGCATTAAGGATTTTAGCCCTCATGAAAGCATCGGCCATATGACTAACTTGGGCCGCAAGCAGACCTGGAACCAATTGCAAATCTTTTCGTACAACAACTGTCAGTCTTATGTTAGCCATTCTTATTTCTCCAGTCTTGTCTCATTTTTATGTCCATAAAAAAGATTTAAGGCATCGGCAACATTTTTGGCATTTTCATCTGCATGAAGCGCACATCCATTATGATCCCAAGGACAATATACGACATACATTCCGTTGCTCATATCTATAACACTAGCTGTTCTAGCCTCAAAAGGGCCTTTCAGCATTCCATATTTGATCTTTGTATTAGCCACAATTCTCCTTCGTAACTTCTCTGTATAGTTTCTCAATCTTTTCTTTATCGACATCATCAGGGAGAGTAGATTTTTCGTATAAATGCTCCATCAACTTCATCCTCTTATCAACCTCTTCCATAATCTCTTCGTATGTCAATTCTGCATTCCTGATTTTCATTAGGTAATCAAGACGCTCATCTTCAAACCTTACGAGTGGATTTCCTGTGAGCAAAATTTCTTCGGCTGCGAACAACAACCTCATACAATGGAGCATGTTCTTTGAATCGTATGTCAATATTCCTTTTTCCTGGTCAACCCATCTTGATTCATTTCTATTTCTTTTCCAGTCCCAATATGAATGCCAATCTTTTAATGCCTTATTATAAGAGTCTTGATTGTAGATAAGCAATCCGGCAAATCTCGAATTTTCATCTTCTTTGGGAATAGATTCACAAACAAGCATATCATCTCCTCTAAAAACCCCTTTCGCTTTGTCTCCATAATCATAAAGACGATATACATTAGAAGTATGCTCAACAGCAGAAACATGATAATCAGATAAATCAGCCCAATCCTCAAAAGGAAACGGTCTCATAGGAAAAACTTCGTTCCCTAAAATATCACTGCCGCAATCCATATTAAGCATATCGTCTTTAGGAATTATCCAACAAAAGTCCTCCTTAACGGGCATCTCTTCGGGCATCGGATTATGCACTTTCTTATTCTGTCCTTTAGCTTTACCAATTTGACTCCGTGCATAATTAGCGTGAGAAAAGAAGGCTTGCTTAGAAATGAATAAGTCTCTGTTGGCAATAATTTTTTCCATCTTGCTAGAATTGATACGGATACAATCATCGGGCATCCATAGTAATTCGATGATGTTAGGATTAGATTTAGAAAGGAGTTCAAACCCACGCCTCAAGCTGTAGTAGACTTCGTTATGTTTCTCATCATTGATCTGTGGTTCAGGAGACGACAAAGCCATGAGATATTCTTTCTGGGGAGCAAGAAAAAATCCCTTAAGGTCTATATCGCTATTTTCATCATTTGTTCCATACGAATGACTACCAACAAGGCACTCATAAATGATGCGTCCAGATTGTTTTAATTCTTCAAGTGTCATTTTTTGTCACGATAATTATTTAGTATGGATATATTATAAAGGAACCTTGCTTTTTTGCAAGATTTTTAGAAAAGTTTCTCAGAAAAGCGGATTCTGGCAAAATGAAGCTTTTCTACGAACATTTGGAGTCTCATGCGGGGGGCTTTAAACTCTATACAATTCTCATGTTGTTCGTATTTTATGCCATATTGCTTGCATATTTGCTCAACAGTACCAAAGATAAAGCCGTAAGTGTATGGGCGGCTGTCTCTTAGCTGTCCTGCCAAATTAACTCGGGCATAAATGGATATTTCTGGTTGTTTTATCTTGCTCATAATCTATATTTCTGTATAATGAAGGTAGAAACCTATAAAAAATGGAATAATAATATATGTCCAACTACACTCAGACATACTCTAAAAAAGAAATAACTTCATTTATTAGAAGGTTCCATTATCATTTGAGACACCACTCTGATGAAATATACTTTCAAAAGATTCGTGGTATGTGCGGCTTCTACGATTATGGCACCGGTGAAATAACCATCGATTATCGTAAGGACATTCTCTCAACGTTAATCCATGAGTTCCTCCATCATATCTATCCTGACTCTTGCGAGACAGAAATTCAGGCTCATGAAAGATCTGTAATTAACGGACTGTCAAGGAGGCAAGTAAGAAACATCATTAAGATACTTGCAGGGAATCTTTAGGTTATCCAGTCAGGGACACTAACTTCTTCACCATCCTTGGTTTTGACCTTAGAAATTTCAGGGGTTTCGCCAAGTCTTCTGAGAGAAGTATTGTAATATTTTTTGCTCATTTCAATTCCGATATACTTCCTCTTGAGTTTCTTAGCTACTACGCAAGTTGTTCCGCTCCCGGAAAACGGATCTAAAACGATGTCATCTTCATAAGTCAATTGTTGAATAAGTCTTTTCGGGAGTTCTTCGGGAAAGACTGCAGGATGATCGTAAAGAGTCATCATTCTTGTTTCGGGAGGGAATCTCCATAGTGCCAGAGAATTTCTTTGGAACTCTTTTGCTCCAACCGTTATCTTGTTATTATCTCCTTCATGATGCAATGTTTCTTTGGCCATGATAACGATATACTCTTGTGGCTTTGGAAATGAAGGTTGAGATGGAGATTGATATGAACCCCAGGAACACCTATTGCCGACCTGGCTCTTATCCCATACGATAGTTGTTATTGGAATAAATCCTATCCTCTTCATGTTTACGGTAAAATCAGCATGTTGAGTTTCGTGCCCGTTACAACCATCTCCGATGTTAAAACACGCTCTGCCCCCACTTTTTAATACCCTGTAACATTCTTTAAAACATTTATCCATCCATTCCAAATAATCTTTGTACGATTTATCATCCTTATATTCATCATACCCTCTATCGGCCTTCCTAAACTTATTATTTCCCAGGTCCACATTATAAGGCGGACTGCTAATAACAATATCAATAAAATTAGGAGGGAGCAAAGGCATTGTCTCCTCCCACTTCGTGTTAAAAATTTTGTTGACAAATTCTTCAGACATCTTAGTAATTCGTCGTTATGGTTAAGTGAAAGGGATCTTTGCAAGACTTTCTATTCTCCCAAAGATAAGTATCGATATCGGCCATTGTACATTCAGCTTTCTTTGCCAACTCTCTGCAAATCCACATACAATTAGCTCTGAGTTCGCATTCCATAAGAGAATTCTCAGGAATCAACTTTTGGTTCTTGACGTGATCATCTAACTCAGCGCCATAAGAAATACAATCCATCCACCTAAGCATTTTTGGAAGTTGATAATCCATTGGCACAGGAACTTTTCTTATTTCGTCCCCAAACCACCCCATTCTTCTATAAAGCTGAATAAAAAAAAGAAATGCCCTTTTAAGGAATAGATCTCCTGCAAATCCAGGGAATCTCTTGATAAGTTCTGACAACCAATAATCGATATTCAACTCTTTATTTTCAATTATAGCTATAGCCATTTGATAAATATAACTATCAAGACTCCCACCAGAAAGCTCTTTTAAATGAGTTATCCTTTTCTCTAAATTTGGGAAGCGATTTAGGATTAGTTTCGATGCGAATGAGTCAATAATTACTACCGGAAATTCGTAACAATCGTACTCATTAAATGATTCAGTAAGTAAATTATCCATCTGAAGCGCGCAAGCTTCATTTGGCCTTACGTCATATTTTCCATACCAATATTGATAATTTATAGAAGATGTAATCAAATCATAGACTATAATCCGTTGCACCAGTTTAAAAGCATCGTCAGGAAGGGGTATCTGAGGTTCACCAAAAAAGCATGGTTCATCTTTAAGTGACTTTTTAATTTCTTCTGCTATTGAATCAAAATTTTCGCTTATGATCGTTACATACTTCGGATCTTCGACAAATTCTTCGACTATCTTCCATGTGTCTTTAATTAAACTCATTATCTATCTCATGTGGGGGCCGTCGAAGAACAACCACCTTTTTTTATCAGCCTTTGTAAGCTCATAGTTAATATTAGAATCTATATCCGTTATGTACTCTTTAAGGGCATCCCAATCTTCAAACATATGCTCAGGAGGAAAGCGTCCGTGCATCCATTTTGGCATCTTCGTTCTATTCCCCTTGCCAATCATAAGTAGAACGGGCTTAACTTCAGTATTAGCTTTAAATATTTCTTCATGCGTCCCACAAGTAAAAATAGTAATGTCGTAATTCACAATCAAAAAAGAACTCAAGTCAACGCTTCTCAAGTCCCAATGAGTAAGCTCTTTCATTTCAGTGCGTAACTCGGAATAACGACCTTCGGCAAGGAGGGCTTCCATTTTCGGCCTCTTAACTGTATCTAAATCTTGCGTTCCATAGAAAGAATGCTTAAGGGGATTAAACACCTTGACATTCTTTTCCTCTAAGAAAGGAGTAATCTCATCACGCCACGTACATCCTTTATCTATAGAGAAATCTATTGAGCCGCTTAAATAACATGCTAATCCGTTTAGTCTGTTCACAACTTACTCTCCCTTGCTCCTTCACCGCTCATGCTGTACCATTTCACTTTTTTCTTATAGTCTTTTAAGTTAGATACTCCACTAAGAGATAATGCGCTTTGCAAGCCATCTCTTATTTCTCTCAAGAGGTATTTCGCATGACCCTTCAGAGGAATTTTAAGCATCTCTCCTTCTACAAATATAGCCTTCTTACCACTCGCAACTTTATTTTCCATACTGGCAGAGCCTCCATAAACCTTATAATAAGTTCTGTTGGTCAAATCAGTACCAGGCTCAGGAAAAGCTTTACCAGGAGTTTCGCTAGTACCGGCCAAAACTGCCCCAACCATTACAGCATCCGCAAAGATAAGAGCCTTTGCAATATCTCCGGATGTTTTAATTCCACCATCAGCTATAATTTTGACTCCAGTTCCAGCACCCGTAAGAGCGTTATGAATTTCCATCAACGCAGAAAATTGAGGTTTGCCTACTCCTGTATTGCTTCTAGTTCTACAAACCTTACCTGGGCCTATTCCGACCTTTACAACATCTGCTCCCCATTCAGCTAAATCTAAAGCCGCGTATCCACTGGCAATATTTCCTGCAATAATAACTGGCCTATCTTGCCGACAATTATCATGTACCCAATTTATCATGTCCTTCATCATCTTAGTATGACCATGAGCAACATCAATACAAAATATTCTTGCACCTACTTCATACAATTTTTCAAAGCGTTTCTTTTCTTCGTCCTTAATGCCAATAGAAACCCCAACCTGAAAATACTCATTTCCAGATATGGGGATTAGACCTTGTATAGCCAGGTTAAAATCTTCGACATTCTCTTCAATACTTTTAAAACGATGTAAAATTCCCATACCACCGCTTTTAGCCATCTCGACTGCCATTTTCCATTCAGTAACGTTTGGCATATTCGCAGATATAACAGGAAGAGATAGTTGAAATTTTCCAAGATCTGATTTTAAAGAAACATCGGAACGAGATGGAACTTCAGAATATTGAGCATCGATATAAATATCATCAAACGTTATGCTTTGCATTATCATATTATACAAACTTCCTCATATTTCCAAGCTACCAATTGCATCAAGACTACTTTCTGAATTTTCGAACGCTTCTAGTGGCAACTGATTAATCTTTTCATCAATTGCTTTCATATGATTGTTTTCTTCAACGTATTTTTGTCTACAGTGAAATTCATCTTGCAAATGACCACACAATTCGGATGACATTTTATAACTACCATTTAGCCTGTAATAATATGGACCCTGATGTCTCATATTAACTTCGTTTACCACAGACGGAATATCCAGAAGCCCCTTACCCATTATATAGTCTAGATGGTCTTTTGACAAATGAGTTGATGACTCAGAAAGACTTCCAGTAACCCTGCTCTGCATCCCTGCACCTTCTTTAGTTATGATTAAGTCATAGGCGCATAATCCACTAATTCGTATATCATTGACGTCTGATGTTCTAAAATGAGAACGTTCAAATATAGAATTGACCATCGTAGTAAACAAAGGCACTATTTTTATCTTGATGCCTGACGCCGCACCGAAACTGACAGATTCTTCCTTAATAAATCCATTAACAAGGACTACCTTTTGCCATTTAGCATTCCCGTAAAGCTTCTCAATAAACGATCCTACATCCGTAAGCTCCTTAGACGGATCGGAATTCCTATCTGCGGTTGAGTACATAAGTCCACCGGTTCTCCGTCTTTTGCGAGGATTGTAAGGAGCAACTTCTTTTGAGTATTGATTTATTTCTTTTACAACTCTTTGATACGATTCCGCGTCCCTTCTCATTAATTTTATCTGGATTGAAGGGGTGATAAAGGAAGCAATCTTAGGATCTGTGATCTTAGGAACATAAATACGTTCTGCTCCTACGAAAGGACCAAGTAGCCTTACACAGAATCTTGAATTCGGGAAGTAATTGAGAATAAGCTTGTGGACGTTTGCCTCTGAATACATCTCATCCCATAAATCACACACTCTATGTGGTTCCGACAGAATTTCAACAGTCTTCTTTGCCCTCATTGTTACTCCATAATTAAACGATGTTATTGAATCGATTTATCTAATTCTAAGAGCTTGCTCATTATTTTTCTAACAACTTCTACTTCTCCTGGGGACGACTCGTTGATGACTTGATGGAATATCTGTATAAAAGGATCTCTTGGAAGAATGATAAGCTCTCCGCTACTTTTCATCTCCCCTTTGATTGTAGCATAAAGCTTGAGTAACTGATTAACAGCCGTCATAATTCTAGATGTTTCTACACTCTTTATTTTTTGAATTTCCACCATGCTCGTATTTTGATCCGGAGTAATACTGTTAATGCCAATTAATCTTTCATTCAATGCAGACAAGCACATTTTAAGTCTATCCAACGTTGTAAGATCCACGGTACTATGTCTTTTAATTCTATCAATATACTCAATCTTTTGTAGCTCGGTTATGCCTCCCCTGTTAAAGTGGAACTCCATATGATTGTCAATAACGTTATCGGAGAGTTCTATGTTGCCCCTGTTCTTAAACATGTCTTTAATTTCCTGATGACTCTTATCACTCTCAACCCATTTCTTTTCTGCATCTTCTCTGTATGGACTATTACAAATTAAACATGTGGGTTCATGAAGAATATTTTTTTCATTAAGATTTGTTAGTTGAGCAAGAGCTGCATCAATATCATCAGCAGAATTAATAGTAACAAGTTTAAGCTGAGATGGAGGAGTTATTTCTGGAGGTGTACCAATAGGTTGTGCAATCTTTTTATGCCTTCTTCTAACCATAAAACACCTGTCAATTTAGATTCTTTGTATATTATACAAGATTCTTTTAGTTTTGATTCGTAGCGATTACAGATTGTGCGATATCTTTTATGAGAGATGTCAGGGTGTAAGGTTTACTGTCCAAAAGAATGGCGTAAAAATTTTCTATCTTTTCTTCTGGAAGTCTGAATCTCTTCTCCTTGGCATAAACAACTAAAGCCCTCATAACATCTCTGGCTTTCTCTCTGTTGCTGGATTCAACAATGAGATCGTTAATGTTATTTAGAAGAGCAAGTATTGATACGGTTCGGTGTGATATGTGTGGCATTAGTCGATCCTGATTTTTGTTTATTTTATTCTAAATTAAATTATATTTTCCTTCTTCCAGTGTTTCCATCCGTGCCATTCTTTATAGTGTTTGATTGGATCAAAAGGAATATTCTGTGGTCTCATTCCGGATCTACAAAAATTGAGCCATTCAGTATATTTTATTATATTGGCATCTTTCAAAAACGAACGAAATTCATGCAGATCAACAAAAACCTTATTGTAAGAGGCAATATTTATATCTCCACTACATTGTAATTTATCATGCTTTCTGTGCATTTTAAGAAAACTATTATCACCGTAAATGTAGTCTCTAAATCTCTTTGTGTCATTTATTCCAATATGTAAACTATATACAATAGATTGCTTCTTTAAAAAGTTACCTTCTGGCAACTTGCTCCCCTTTGCTATTTTTTGACAAAAAATACTTCCTTTAAACTTATCAATTTCATTCTTTAAAATACTGTGTAAGGAATAAATAAATTTAGAACTCCCACTAACAAAAGTAGATCTATAAGAAAATGACTTTTTGTTCTTTATTTTATAAACACACCCATCTCCATCAAAGTAACCTCTAATAAAATCAGGTAAATATTGGCTAGGTATCGTAGGAAAAGAACAGATTAAACTCTTCCTCTCGCTACCACCCCTACACTTAATATCAGCAACCATCTCTTTTGAAACAAAAGAAATAAATCTACAATTTTTATTGAAATAAATTGGATATGTAGAACTCATTTCATCTGCAACTTCTTTCAGCAAACGCTCATCATTTTTATGCAATTTAATACTAAAAGTGTCTTGGCAAATACATCCGTCTGCCCACCATAACCCCAATACATAAGACATATTATGAGACCACTTTTTGAAATAATTATGATTGACACTTTTCTTGATTTTACCTATCCACTCATACCAATTAACCCATCCATCATTTTTATATGTTTCATGTGGATTATAAGGTATATTGATAGGCCTACGGTCGCTCGATGCATATTCATTCCATTCTTTCACATTACAAAGTCCCAATTCTTGAACTTTTTCTTTAGCTATTTCATATGGTAGAAATCGTTTACTCATTTTAACTTATCATATTGACTTTTGATGGAGTTTCTAACTAATTGAGAAATATTAATAGATCCTCTTCTTCTTAACGACTTAATCATCTTAACTTCTTCATCAGAAATTTTAATAAACAGGCCTTTTTTATCTTTAATTTTCATAACCTATAAAAGTATATACCTTTTAACACAAAAATAAAGCAGATCGGATTACAATTTGCTTACACCTAAAATAATGCAATCACTATTGAATTCTTCAGAATCCAAAATTTCCTGGGACTTATCTAACGCATCATTTTTACTGGAAGCCCTCACTACCTTGCCAATATCATAAGAAGTCCATATCTTTCCGTTTTCTTCGAACTGGAAGCTATAGTCGTGAAGCCCATCGGTTTCTGGCATTTCATTACTTGAGGCCATTGCCAAATAGCTTTCTGACGCTTCCCTTGATAAACCATCAATCATAAGAAGTTCAATGCATTCAGATTCATTCAATCCATCTTCAAGATATAAAGAAGCTAGTTTCGTGAATCTTTGAGAATCAGCAATTGCTATTGCAGCTTGTTTCTTCAAAGAAGTGTGCAGACTTTCAACAAAAGTGGCTCTCTGAATATCTCTAGTTGTTGACGGCTTACTCATCTCATTTAATTAATTCTAATTAATTAAAATATTTCCTTTATTATTTTCATTTTTCTTCGATGGGAAAATCATCGTTAATTTCACCTAGATTATTCTCTAATTTCTCTTCAACTTCCTCTTTTGCCACTGCTTTTTTTCCAATTTCATCTCCTCTGGCAACGACTTTCTTAGAGGCATCTTCTTCTACAAGTTCCCATAAAACATCATAATGATCACTCTTATCTTCCCACTTTCCCGAAGAATATACCTTAACTGACATTTTTCCTTCGCCAGGAGTATGAACATAATCTATAGCTTCATTGCCATTCCATTCTCCTGTTTTGACTCCAACAGTACCTTTTGCACTATATCTAATATCCTTGTTTACTCCCTCAAATGTAATAACAATTTTCCCGGCTCCACTAATCTCCGAATCAACAACTTTGCCTAATAAATAACATTGCTTAGTTGTTTCAATAACTCTTTCTGCATTTTTGTGTAGATCTGGCACCTTAAGGCCTGATACATGCTGAAGAGGATCAAACTTAGCTTCGACATCACCACCCAGCTTCCTGATACAATTACCAACCCTATTAATTTGTGCAGTCATGTTTTTAGAGAGGCAAGATCCTAATTCTGTTTGGGAAAACATGTCAATCAAGTTATCCCTAATATCATATAACTCTGACAAAAATTCTTCTGTATTAGTATGAGACGTAACTACAGAATTAGAACTTGCAGATTTTGGTGACAGTTGAGGCTTGGCTGACGGAGTTAATTTCTTGCCAGTCTTAGCCATGAGATTTGTCAAAAAATCTCCTTCTAACTGATTTACTCTTTCCTTCGCTGTTATTACTTCTCTTTCGTCTGTGTAATCAGTGTTCATTTTCTCTCCTATATATTTAATGTGATATCTTTACCCCCACAATTAGGGCAGCCATCCGGTATTAGAAGGCCAGATACTATTATACAACAATTGAGGCATCTTATAACTTCACTATCCCAGTTCTTTTCATCTTCTATGGTAGCTTTCACACAATCGACAGCATATTCCGTGAGAGGGCGGCCGGAAGGAGTTCTTTCAAGTAAACGTTCGCTTTTAAGGATATCAATGGCGTCTGATATTTTCATATATACCTATTCATAATTATTCTTTAAAATAGTAAAAAATCCTTTTTGAAACACTAAAGATTATAAAGGAAATAAGCTATTAAAAAAGAAAGATATGGGCATGAAAGGGTCTAAAAAGAATCCTAAGAAGAAAAAGCTTAGTTCCGTACCAACCATTAACCGTAGATTATTTAAACTATGGAGCGAAGCCGTTCGGAATAGAGCAGGGAACAAATGCGAATATTGCGGACTTAAAAAAGGAGACATAGGACCAAATGGTAATCCCATAACCAAAATAGACGCCCACCATTTTATATCTAAGAAAATCAAAGACTGTCCTCTTAAATTCGAAATTTTAAACGGAATATCAGTTGATCCTTTTTGTCACAAATTCGGGATCCCAAGCTTTCATAGAGATCCCATAACAACAATCACTTGGTTGATACAGAATCATTATGACAGATATCAATATATTCTGAATCATCCTCACCTAAGGGTAGATTTACAGAACAGAAAAGTCTTAGAAAAGATAGAAGAGCACCTGAGGAATGAAGAACCACTTGATATTGAAAAGCTCATGGAAATAGAAAAAATGTACCCAAGGCAAATGAAGACTCCTAAAACAAAAATAAAAGGTTCCTTGTTTGACGTTGAATCAAGCTCAAGCTCAGAAGATTAAGCAGGACTTGTTTTCCCGCAGTTATTGCATACCCACTGACATTTCTTCGTAGATGGGTCACATACCTTAACCATTGAACTACCGCACTTTGAGCATTTCATTTATAACTCCAGAATTAGTATTGGATTAAAAATTTCTTTAGCCGGTTCTACAACTGGTTCTTTGTGTGCTTCCGTTCTTCTATCCGCAGGAGTTGAAACAAGCGATGCCCCAACAAAATCATGGCTCAAAGAAACTTCAGCAGGCATTAGCCGTTGAGAAATTCGCAGGGCTTCATCGTGTGGATAAATCTGTTTAGCTACCATCTCAATATCGCCGCAAAATTGATAACCATTCTCATCCCGTATGATCTCACTACGATAAGAAGTTGGAAAAAACTCAATGCTCCTATATGTTGCCTCAGAACTGCTAGCAAATAATACTGTAGCTTCCTCATCACTAATCAACCCAGCTACATTAATCCTATAACCTCCCGCATAGATTGACTCTAAGATCTCTCCGTTATCCGACATAATCTCCACAGGACCACCCATAGCCTCAATACTAACAACAACATTTCTCAAACTAGTTATTTCCATTTCAAAACCTAGATAAATCTGTATTTGTTATGGCCTTAATAATTTCTTGTAAATCTTGCATTGGGTTTGTTCCATACCTGATTTCTGTCAATTTCTCATTTACAAAAAGGTAGATTGAAATTGCTCGCTTTAGAACTTGCCTCTTAACTGTTGGATCGTCAGATGGCCTATTCCCAACAACCTTATTCTTTAAAAAACTTATTGGTTTATCTGCCCAAAAATCGTGAGCTAATCTTTCTGCCCTCGGTTTTGTTTTATTTGGGGGTAACTTCTTGAAGTATCTTTTGAGAATACCCTCTTTCTCATTCAAATACTTTACCATGTCATTGCTATCTTTATATTTTTCGGACAATGTCTTTTTCTGAGATGTTGAATATTTAGAATCATGCCATATTTCAGCCGGGAACTTGCCCATGTTTAATAGCTTATCTTTAACGCTTGACCATGGAGATCCTGCGTACCAAAAATAGGAAGCTGCTAGTTGCCACCTAACATGTCTCAAAAATGTTTCTGCGAGTTGATTTGGGTTATGCTCAGATTGTATAAATCTTTCCATCAGATAAACGGATTCTTCGTAATTTCCACTATCTAACATATCGGTAAGGTTGTATAACAAACTCTGCTTGGAAGACGGAAATGCATTCTCCAAAATAAATTCTCTGGTGATTTGAGGAGGAGCAGTAATAGCCATCTTCTCTATGTCAGACAGAAGCATGCCCCTGTCCAATCCCACAATATCTGTTAGAAGATTGGCACACTCTGTGGATATTTCCTTCTTAAATCTTTTAAAACTCTTCTTAATAAAATCTATTCGATCATCCCCCCTATTCGCTTCTTTGTTTCCATTGTTAACAATTTTTGCACCATCGATATCTCTGAACTTCTTAACAAATTCTCCCCATGTTTTATCAAAGGATTTGGTTTTTGGATTAGTCTTTATGCATTCTGTGGAATCCCATATAACAATCTTAATAAGATCATTACGAGTAGAAACAAGATTAATTAAAAAGTCTCGAGCGTTTTTTCTATTTGGGAGATCGTTTATCTCGATAACTTTTTTAGAGTCTTCCCATCCAGTAGTGCCTGCTTCCATCCTAATACTGTCAAGAGTATCAGAGGAAGCAGACATAATGACCCATTTAGCATCTGTATTTTTCTTGAGAGAAATAATGCTGTTTTTGGAAAGAAACGGATCTCCAAAAATCAAAACGGGAGTAGAAAAATCATCGTTTTTACTCATCTAGATCTGAGGCATATTTTGGATTATTGATGGCCATAGCAAAATATAAAAAGCCATCATCATCTTCACCCTTAATCTTAACACTCTTCTTATTGTCTGGAATATGAAGCTCTACCATATCGTCTTTGATAATTTTGAGTGCGTCAATTAAATGAGTAACACCCCATACGGCCTTGAGGTTTATTGATAAGGAATTAACCTCGCTCTTTGTAACAGATGGCTTATACTTGCTGTCATCTGAAATAGCCTTAATTACCAACATAGACTTGTCAGATGTAAAAGAGAATAACGCCGATGAACTATTAACCAAAGCACAACTGATAAGGTCGCTGTTCAAACCAATTCTTGAAGTTTTAGCCAACAGATCATAATCTTTCTCTAAGAGCATTTTTATATTAGGGAACTTCTTGATATTGCCCTTTTCCGTGCTTGCCAGTCTCATCTCAATATTTGGTTGACTGATGAAAACTCTTTCAATATCTTCATTGTAATAGAACGACAGTTTGTTTTCTTCATCAGATATTTTAGATGCGGTATCAAGCAAGTTAACAGAAATAAGCAACGGATTATCTGATTCGATAGCATCTATGTCAGAGGGTGGAATCTTATACAATGCGCAACGTTTTGTATCCGTTGTAGCAAAAAACAGATCGTTCTCATATTTCTGTATAGACACGCTATCCAAAACGTGCTCATAATCCTTCGGAAGGGACGCGAAAGCAATCTTACTCAACGCCGTGGATAAGCTCTTGGCCTTAATCTCAAAATGCTTAGTTCCCTTGTGCTCGCTGGCAAAACTAACCATTTTTCTCTGTGACGGATCATAACAATCCAGTTCCCATTTTCTTGCCGTTTTGCTAGAATCTTTTGAAACAAGTTTTATAGAACCTATCTTTTTGATACTTACATCTTCGCCATCTTCTACTTCAATGCCTTCTAATGGATTTATAATTTCGGGTGTAGCTAACTCGGAGAGTACAATTCCGATTTGAGCATCTTTAGATTGTGCCTTAACCCAGTTAGTAAATTCCTTTGCTGGAACCAATACACATCCCTCCTCGTCAACCGTTATACCATTCTCTTCTTTAGCAGGAATGGTATATTTCACTGCCATAAGATTCGTACATCCCTCAATCGTAAAGCTCTTATTGCAAGTTATTTTGATAGACTTAACAAGAAGAGACATAGTACTTGTATCGGTTTGGGCATCATCTAACAGGGCTGCAACGGCACCTTTGTTCAAAGCTTCTTCCAATACATTCTGCTTAATCTTTACCTTCATCTATTACTCCTTTGTTTTGTTTCGTTCGTTCTATTATACAATAATTTATTCAATAAAAATAAAAAACTTTACAACATTGTAATAACCTTTATCCGTACATAAACAATGGTATGTCCTCGACTTTTCCATACGACATTAAATGAGTTGCCTTTTTGCGTATCCTCAATAATGCATTGTCAATGCTTTTAGTATTATACCTCCTATCCAATCTTTTTGAAATTTCTTTTGAAATTTCTCTATAAGACGAACTGGATAGGTACTCAAGGAATACAGTCTTTTCAAACGGAGACAAAGAAGTCAACAGGGTTGTCTTTGTGATACTATACGCCTCATTATTTTCCATAACTTTGTCTACCGCCGGAGCGTTGTCAGTAATGATGTTAGCGAATGTATTTCTTTCTCCGCTCCCATCGTCATCTTGGGTCAAAGGAGAACTGTCTAAAGAAATAGCTCTATTCATAGACTGATCTCTTTTCCTATTATGGGCTGTATTCAGGAGTGTAATCAAATGACGACGGATACACATCTTAGCAAAATTAAGAAAACTCATCCCTCTATTGTTTTTGAAATTAGGAATCGCCTTAAATCGAAGTGCTATCAGTGTTTCTTGGTAAATATCAACGCTTTGTAAACCTCGTATAAATGGAAACTTTTTCAAGACTACATTAATAAGATACCCATGCATATAAAGATGTATTTTATTAAAAAGGAATTCATCCACTGGGCGTTTCTGCATTCTCTTTGCTAACCCATCAAGTTCTCTTTGAACCTGTTTGGGAGTCCCCATTAGAGGCTCCATTACGCAGGGGACTTTAAACATTATCTGCTCGAGCATGTCCCTACGAGGAATTTTTTTGTCTGAAACAGTCTCGATGGATGCTTCGATGTTGCCGCTAAGAATCTCTTCCTCTAACTTCTTTACATTAGCTTTTCGTAAAGAAACAGTTTCTTTCTTAGAATCAGATACTATTTTTCTTGGCCTGCCACGTTTTTTAGGAGTTGCTCCGTCCGGATTCGTTGAACTTTGTTTGGCCTTTGTGACCTTGCCCTTAGGTCTCCCTCGTTTCCGTTTAGTGATAGATTTTGTTTTACTTTTTAATTTTGCTTTTTGTTTGATTCCCGATTTCTTCGGGGATTTTGAACGTGCCATTTGTTCTCTCCCAAAGGAGAACTAACGGACGACGGTCAGAGAAATTCTACGTTTTAGCTTCTAAGATCTGCGATACATTTAATTAGTGTCGCCTCCATAATCCACCTTTCATTTATGTTAAATTCTAACTTCTTTTCTATATTCGAAAACAAGTGAGCTAATTTCATTAGCTTATTTAGATCAAGAGACTCTCCAATCTTTTCAAGTTCCTTAATTTCGCCTTCTGGCAAATCAACAGACTTGTGATTGTCAGATGCTTTCAATATCATAATATTTCTAAATACCTCTGAGATGTCAAACATTATATTTTTGGCATCCGCAGAAGCCATTATCATATCATTTACTTGATCTAAGACTTTCGAAACGTTCCCACTTTTTATTTCTTTAACGATACTCATTATGCCTAATTTACCAACTACTCCAAAGTATTCCATCACATGTTTCTCAGTTAGCTCTTTGTCTGATGCAACTGTAGCTAACTGATCAATGTATCCGATGGCATCTCTCATACTTCCCCTTGCCATTTTTGCAAGCATGGCGACAGCGTCTTCATCAATATTTATATTTTCTTTCTCAGCTATGAGCAATAGCCTTTCTGCTATAGATGTTGACGGTATTTTCGTGAAATTAAATCGTTGACAGCGAGACTTGATAGTTGAAAGTATTTTCTTTAGCTCTGTGGTACAAAGTATGAATGTCAAATATTCCGGAGGCTCTTCTAAGATTTTGAGTAATGCAGAATTAGCCTCTTTGGTCAACATGTGACATTCGTCAATAATATATATCTTACGTTTAAATTCCTGCGGTGACCAATAAGCGCTATCAATAAGCGCCTTTGCCTCATCGATACCCCTACTTGTTGCCCCATTCAATTCTTTGACATCAAGTGAAGCTCCCTTACTTATGGTTGTGCAAGCTCTACATTTTCCACATACTTTCCCTTCTGAAACGTTTTCACAAGTCATAAGCATAGCTACTATTCTAGCCGTTGATGTCTTCCCACAACCCCTTTCTCCACTAAATAGATATGAATGGGCGAATTTATTGTTGAGAGAAGATTGTTTCAACGTTGCCTTGACTTGACGCTGACCAACAAGTTCTACGAGCTGTCGAGGACGGTACTTCAAATACAGAGTTTTTTGTTGAGCCATCTTAATTCCTTAATTTCAACTTCCTTATTATACACTATAACGTTATTTTTTCCAAGTATTATACAAACTTTTTTTACTTTTTTTGCAGGAATTCAGTATGGAATTAAGATCTGGTTTTTTTAATAGATTTAGAAAGAGACTCTATTTTCTGAATAAAATCAATTTTCGTTCCGTCATTGTCTATTTTTTCAATACCATCTTGGTCAGATTTTGAAAAGCCTGGCCTGTAAATATGATACAACTTTATTTTATCTTTAAGATTATCAGATGGACTTATGTCATCAAATACTATGAAATCTTTACTATTGGAAACAGACACGAGAATTAGATTGAGCCAATATTCTTTATGAACACTACATCCTCTCTTTCTCACTTGTTCCACAATCTCAGGATGCTCGCTCAAATCAATGTCTGGAAAGAGATGTTTGGCAAATTCTTTTACCTTAGAGTTAACACTAACCTTGTGAAATCCGCATTTTGAGAGGACATTAGCAGCCGTTCTTCTGCCAACACCATCATCTCCTGTAAAACCAATAATAACCTTTTTCATTCTATATCTCTTCGCCTGGACCAAAAACCTTATCAACCCCTACAAATGGAATACTTCTTATAACTGGACCTATTGCCCCTGGAAGTTGCCTTGGTTGGAAAACAACAAAAATTGGAGTGGTGAGGCCTGGGCAAGTAAGT
>Ga0307377_10002321_pt1 | contig 22510 bp, 13 predicted proteins | sample TR3MG_FD_202535 | JGI IMG/M metagenome (GOLD analysis project Ga0307377, IMG submission 202535) | Soil microbial communities from Risofladan, Vaasa, Finland - TR-3 | ecosystem: Environmental > Terrestrial > Soil > Coastal area > Acid sulfate soil | place: Finland: Risofladan, Vaasa | collected...
GGTTTCAATATATTCCCTATACGAAAGGAAATCTATTTCCAGGTTTTCATTTTCGTAATTGTTTGAATAAAACAATCGCGCTGAGTTTTCGGCGAGATATGGCGAGAGGGTTATATACAATATCCTGCCGCTAAGTGATTTTATTTTTTCTAGTGTAAGGGCTGTTTTCCCACTTCCGGCTGAGCCGATAATAATTTGCGGTAAGGATAATGCAAGTATTTCGTCCTGATCATCATCGAATGACAATACTTTATCTAACAGATGGAAATGGCGGGTATGGCTGTTTAAATACAGAAGGGGTAAATAATCATCGGATGGAACCTCCTGATGGTTTTTTACCGGAATCAGTTTCGATTCGACAATTTCACTTCCACGGAGGAATCGTGATTTGTTGTACTCGTGATTAAAGATAACTTCAAGCACCAGTAAGCAGGTTTGATCATTGTAACGGGCAAATTTGAACAACAAACGGTTTTCGTAATCGAGTTTAGCCCGATAATAAACGGTTCCTCCCATTTTTTTTACCTCTGCCGATGCAAAATCACCCCTTGAAAGCTGTTCAATTGTTTTATCAAACTGTTTACTGACTTTATCAGGATCTATGTCGTTGTAAATAAAAGTCTCAAACATTTTTTATCGTAATATTCTCTTATATAAATAATCTGGTTCCAGGTAATATTTAATAGAGTAAAAATATCAGTAAAAAATATGACGTTCACAAGGAAGCTCTATCTTTTATCAGTTACTTGTTAACAAGTGCCTGTTAATTGTCTTTGTTCAAAACTTATTTAAAACTTATTTTCACTTCCAAAGGTTTATCGATGGCTACATAATACTTTTGACAAAAAAACTATGGATTTCAATAAAATTAATCTCCGCTATAAAAAGGTTTCATACCTTAGAAAACCTGATGACCTTACATTGGAAGAGTGGCAATATGCTTTACGGAAACAATATGCCGAAACACATTACTTCAGAATCAGGAATAAAGGGACACATCTGGTGTTCTCAGATTTCGATGTATATAATCCAGAAACCAAATTAACGTATAAGGTAGCGCTGAGAAGCAAAGATAACAGCGCTAATTTTTGCGAGTGCGGCGACTTTAAAACCAATGGTCTCGGCACATGCAAGCATATAGAGGCGGTACTCCGGTATATCGATACCGTACTTAACAAAAGTCATCTGCTGAATAATGGTCACATTCAGACATATACCTCCATTTATCTGGATTACAGGGGCAATCGGAAAGTTAAGATCCGGATAGGTTCAGAAAATGCAGAAGAATTTCAGTCCCTGGCCGGAAAGTATTTCGATAGTGATATAACACTCATGGAAAATGCGTATGAGGTATTCAATGAAATAATATTTCAGGGAAAAACGATTAATGACAGTTTTCGATGCTATCCCGATGCGCTTTCATTTGTAATTGAAACCAGGGAAGATCGCAAACGAAGTAAATTAGTACATGAAAAATACCGTTTGCAGATCAATAACGGGGTTTTTAACACATTGGTAAATGCTAAATTATACCCGTTTCAGAAAGAGGGAATTTGTTTTGCTGCCGAAAAAGGCAGATGTATTATTGCCGATGATATGGGACTTGGAAAGACACTGCAGGCCATTGCTGCTACTGAACTATTACGAAAGGAATCAGGTATTTTATCAGCATTAATCATTTGTCCAACCTCTCTAAAATATCAATGGAAATCAGAAATAGAGAAATTTACAGGTCAACAGGCATGGGTTATTGAAGGGTTATTCACAAAAAGAATAGAACAATACCAAAATGATTATTTTTATAAAATCGTATCTTACAATATCGCGATCAACGATATTCAAGAGATTAGTGCCTCATTACCTGATCTTGTTATCCTGGATGAAGCTCAACGTATAAAAAATTTCAAAACAAAAATTTCGCGGCATATTAAAAGACTTAATTCGACTTACTCTTTCGTGCTTACCGGTACTCCATTAGAAAATAAACTCGAAGAATTATACTCTATCGTTCAGTTCACAAATCCTTACACCCTTGGCCCTTTTTACCGTTTTATTCATGAACATCGCGTAACTGATGAAAAAGGAAAACTTATTGGATATCAGGAGTTAAATAAAATTGGTACAGTTTTATCCGGCACAATGATACGCCGCCGGAAAAAAGATGTATTGCTGCAATTGCCTGAGCGGATGGATAAGGTGTTGTTTGTTTCCATGACAAGCTTTCAAAGCAAAATTCATGAAGAATACAAGCAATATGTTGCACAACTGATCCTAAAATGGCATCGGCAAGGTTTTTTGAATGAAAAGGACAGACAGAACCTGATGATCTTCCTGAATATGATGCGTATGGTATGCGACAGTACATTTATCCTCGACCGAACCACACGCCATGATACTAAAATCGATGAGTTGATGAACATCCTTGATGAAGTTTTTTCCGAAGGAAGTGAAAAGGTGGTTATTTTTAGTCAATGGGAACGCATGACCCGTATAGTTGCTCAGGAGCTCGATGCCCGAAATATAAAATTCCAATATTTACATGGTGGCATACCAGGCGCCAACCGCGGAAAGCTTTTCGAAAACTTCAATAACGACCCCGATTGCAAAATTTTTCTATCAACTGATGCCGGAGGGGTTGGGCTTAATCTTCAGGCTGCTTCACTACTGATAAATCTTGATATACCGTGGAACCCTGCTGTTCTTGAACAACGTATTGGCCGCATTTACCGGATTGGGCAAAAACGCAATGTATCAATTATTAACATGGTGTCAACAGGTACTATTGAACATAAAATGCTTAGCGTTTTAAGTTTTAAAAAGGGACTATCAGAAGGCATTCTCGACCAGGGTGATAATACCATATTTATGGGGGACAGTAAATTTAAAATTCTTATGAACTCGGTAGAAGAAATAATAGTTTCTGAATCATCAACAGTAAACCAATCGCCAGATGATGAAGTCGATGAAACACAGGATGTATCAGCTCATATATACGAAGGAGATTCTGTTGATAAACCTGTGCAACAACAGGAAATTCCTTTTCAACAATCCTTTTTGGGGGATGATGATGTAATACAACAAGATGAAGCAACTGAAAAAGCTCAGGTTGAAGCTGGTACTCCGGCCGATCTTATTCAAACCGGCATATCTTTCCTTGGTAAACTGACGCAAACCCTTTCCAGTCCTGAAGCCACGCAAAAACTTGTTTCCTCAATCGTACAAAGAGATGAAAAAGATGGTAAAACTTACCTTAAGATTCCGGTTGAGAATGAAAAGGTAATAGAAAATGCTCTGGCACTGTTGGCAGAAATATTTAACCCGAAAAAGAACTGATGTCCGAAGGAGTTACTAAAATAAGATAACAAATAGTTTCTGTCTGAACGACCAATCTATGTCTATTTGATGTTATGCTTTTTATAAATCTGACCCCTTGGTAAAACTCTTTTCAATACTGCAGAGGATCCGTCATATTCAAAAGTAATTCTATAATTACCTTTTCCTATCCTGTAAAGGTCGTCTACACCTTTAAGTTTTGAGCATTCGATAGCTAAATTTGAAGTTGTCATTTTGAAAACTACTGGATTAAAGCATATCTTTACATTAATCTAACTAAAAAAAAACATTTTTGAAATTGGTTCCCGGTGATATTGAATTGGCCGAAAGGCTTCAAAAAGGTGATGTGGAAGCATTCGACCTGATATATGAAAAGTATTCAGGGAAACTCTATGCATTTGGTTTGAAGTACCTCAGATCAACAGATGATGCGGAGGAACTGGTTCAATCGGTTTTTCTGAAGTTGTGGGAAAACCATAAAAATCTTAGAAAGGAATCTTCGTTCAAATCATATCTTTTTACAATAGCCTACAACGATATCTGCAAACTATTCAGAAAAAGAAATTACGAGCAAACATTTATCAATGACACCTTGTATGAAAATTCTCAGTCGTCCTCTGAAGTGGAAGAAAGTATCAACTACCAGTCTGTTATGGAGAGGGTTTTACAAATCGTTGACAAACTCCCTGAAAGGCAAAAAAACATTTTTCTAAAAAGCCGGCAGGAAGGCAAATCAACTAAAGAGATTGCCGAAGAAGTTAATCTCTCCCCTGGAACGGTTGATAATTATATTTCAGAATCACTGAAATTTATCCGTATCCATTTGCATAAGGAAAACATACCAGTACTACTTTTTCTTTCGCTGTTTTTCTTTTAATTGCCTCACCCCCTCCCTTCCCCCTCTCCCAGGAAAGCTAGGAAGGCAAAAAATCCCTACTGCGATTCAGATAATTCTGATAAATCATTATCTTTGTAAAAACTTCAAGCACTAAAGGTATTTATACCATTGATGGCCTTTTGTATAATGTGAAGACCAAGATAGCTTTTGCCTAAATGAAACTTACAAATTATTTCCTGCATACACGGCAACGCTCCGACCGAAAAGACATAAAAATGGAATGGATTGAACAGGTGTATAACAACCCTGAGTTTGAACAAGTGCAAACCGATGGCAGGATTAGAAAATGGGCATATATTGCCGAAGCCGAAAAACATTTGCGAATTGTAATCCTTGAAGATAAAGAAACAATACACAACGCTTTTTTTGATCGCTCGTATTTAGATATTATAAACAAAAACCATGAAAATAACATACTTTAAAGATACCGATACGCTCTTGGTTAATTTTAATGAAAACCAGATTTCAGAAACAAAAGATTTTACTGATGATGTGCTGGTGGAGCTTGACCACAAAGGCAATTTGGTAAGCATGACCATTGAACATGCCTCGCAAAAAGCCAACATGAGCGATTTTTCGTTTAATCAAGTTAACAAGCCACTTAAAACGGCTATGGTTTAATCAAATAATTCCTCGTGGCTTGCCACGGGGTTTCCTTATAATCTCCCCTGAATCAGGGGAGATGTCAGTCGAATGACTGACAGAGGGGTAAAATAATGAAAATTCGTTTTTCAGTTTTTAAGCTGAAATAAAGTTGGCGAAATACTCCTTGGCTCTGCCACGGAGATAGTCAACTTTAAGAATTTTCTTTATTTGCGCACTATAAATTATAGCGGAGTCTAATCTATTTCAGGTAATCTATATAATTGAAGGTATCTATGCTTTGATCAAATTCAGGCTTGCCTTAATCTTCAAATTCTTCAGTTTTTCCAAATAGCCGCAATTGTTTTTTTCTCTAAAAACCAAACCGTACTTAAAGTGATCTGATTATTAGTTTCATGATAATTCATCCTAAATATCCTATCTGAAATATTTATTTTAATACGCTTTAAAACAACGTGTTATAAGTTCGCTGCGATAATCCTGCAAAAGAGATATAATCATCCGATAAAAATAAATGCATTTCATATATGAGATTCACCTTCTTCGAGGATATAATATAAACCAAGGTGAAAAGAGAAAGTTTGAAGGTAACTTTTGAAGAGAAAATATGTTTGGTTAGAGCTTTGGGGATTAGGTTATTAGGTGGTTTTACTGACAGGTATGTGCGAAATATTCAAATAATTTTATTTTGTAATACCTGTCAGTTTTTAACATTTGAAAAATTAAAGTTAAGGGTAGTATTTATAAATAATGGGAACAAATACATTTCCCAGAAAAATTTGAAAAATAAATGTTGAAGCAAGAAGAATTAGAAAAGATAGAACGATATATTAATGGGCTGTCTGATGACATTGAAAAGAATTATGTTGAATCTTTATTTACTGAGGGTGAATCCAACAATGATTTGCGCATATTGCTTAAAAAAGAGTGGGACATAAAACTAATGGACACCTCCCCTTCTGAAATTAATCTCACACACATTCTTGATCAGGTTCACCATATAATTCGAAAAAAGGAGATCCTAAAGAGGCAGAAACCTTTACAAAAATTCATAAGGGTTTACATGAAGGCTGCTGCCATTTTACTTTTACCATTAATGGTTGCCGGAGGACTTATTTATAATTATCTGAACAACACTGATAAAGTTGCTCCTGATCAGCAGGTCAGTTCCACAATATATGCCCCCCTGGGTTCCCGGGTATCCTTCAATCTCCCAGACGGCTCGACAGGCATGCTAAATAGTGGATCCAAACTTACCTACTCCCTTCCCTTTAATAGCAACCGACAGGTAAAACTTGAAGGGGAAGCATGGTTTGAAGTTACCCGCGACGAAGAATATCCATTTGAGATCAGTTCCGGTAATTCTTCTGTGAAAGTTCTTGGCACCAGCTTTAACCTAAGCGCTTACCCGGCAGAAAATTATGTCGAGGTAGTACTTCAGCAGGGCAAAGTGGAGTTTCTTGATAATTGCATTGATGAAAAGATAACAATACTTCCATCTGAAAGGTTGATATGCCAGAACGGGAATATTAGTAAATCGGCTACCGATCCGACTAAATACAATGCCTGGACCGAAGGGAAGCTCGTTTTCAGAGAAGACCCAATGGCCGAAGTGGCAAGGCGTATCGAACGGTGGTATAACGTGAAGATTACACTGGCCGATAAAGAGCTTGAAAAATATTCATTCCGGGGGACTTTTGAAGACGACAAACTGGATGAAGTACTCCGCCTATTATCCATGACCTCTCCCATAAGATATAAAATCACACCACGCAAACTTTTTGCCGATGGAACCGCTGTGAAAGAAAAAGTAACTATTTATCTTAAACCCTAAAACCAAAAAGCCTATGAAAACAAAAAAAAGGAAATCGCACTAACGATTTCCTCAAAAACATCCTTTCGGAAATTTTTAAACTTAAAAACATTACAAATCTATGAAAAAAAAACAACCTTTCGGGGAATTGTTTTATCGTTCTCTGAGAAAAAAACTGATAATTATGCGTAATGCTATTATTATCTTAATCCTGGGAGTCTTACAAGCACACGCTATAGACTCCTACTCGCAAAACACGAGACTTTCTCTCAATTTTTCGGAAACTGAGCTTGTCAGTGTACTTGATAAAATTGAACAGGAGAGTGAATTTTTCTTCCTTTATAATGAAAAGCTTCTTGAAACAGACCGTAAAGTCAGTATTGCTGCTAATGATGAATTAATTAGTTCTATACTGGACAATCTGTTTGACGGTACTGATGTGAGGTACACTATCATTGACCGCAAGATCATTCTTGCACCGGATTATTTAACATCTGAACCTCAGCAAAAACAAATTACCGGAAGTATTACTGATGAAAATGGAGACCCATTACCGGGTGTTAACATTACAGTACAAGGCACCACTACTGGAACTATTTCAGACCTAAAGGGAAGATACTCCATCGAAGTTCCTGACGCAAATGCCGTTCTGATATTTTCATTTATAGGTTATGTGTCTCAAGAAATTATTGCAGGTAATAAACCCATTCTTGATATTGCTCTGGTTGAGGATTTAGCAACACTCGACGAAGTAATAGTTATCGGTTATGGGACAAAAACCAAGGCTACAATGACTGGAGCAGTTGACGTTGTCGATGCCCGTACAATTATACAGGCACGGCCGGTATCAAATAGTTTAAATGCCTTACAGGGCATTATGCCAGGGGTCACTGTTACACGCCAGGGCGGTAAACCTGGTGCTGAAGGATACAATATCCAAATTCGAGGTGCTTCATCAGTAAACGGGGGAACACCGCTTGTTTTAATCGATGGTATAGAAGGCGACATGAACATGATAAACCCACAAGACATTGAAAAATTTACGGTTTTAAAGGATGCCTCTGCTGCTATATATGGCGCCCGGGCATCAAATGGAGTTATACTTATAACAACGATAAGAGGGAAAAGTGGTAAACCAGCCATCAGGATAAGTTCTAATTTTGGATTAAGAGGAATTAGTTCATACCTTGAAAAGCCTTCATTATATCAGGTTATGCTCATGTATAATGAAGCGCATTTAAATGCAGGTACTTCCGAGGATTTTAGTGAAGAGAATATTGCAAAAGCGAAAGCCGGGGCCGAAGGGACATTTCCGTTCCTCGCATGGGGACCCGAGTATATCTTTAAATATAATGCTTCTGACTGGATGGAAGAAGCACTTACTACCGGATGGCAACATAACCAGAATATAAGTGTCTCAGGAGGAGGAGAAAAATCAAATTACCTGTTATCTGTCGGGAATCTGTACCAAAAAGGAAATTTGAGGTATGGTCTCGATGATTATGATCGGAAGAATGTGATGATGAATTATGATTTTGATATTTCTGATCGTTTTACTGTTTTTACTAAACTTGCTTACGATCAGGATTTGAAAGAAGAAGTCCAGATTGGGACCGCAAGGATTTTTGAGTCACTACAACGGTGTTGGTCAGGTACCCCTGCCTATTCTGATGTGTCCGGAACATATTATAGCTTTTTTGATAATCCTATTTCAATTATGAGAGAAGGAGGAAGTGATAAACTGTTCAAAACAAATATTACTATTAACTTAAAAGCTGTCTATAAAATTACTAAAGACTTAACTCTCATCGGACAATATGGCAACAACTTTACAACCAGGTACCAGAAGAACGAAACAAAACAAATCCCAAGTTATGATTATAACGGTAATCAAACTGGATATGAAGGACTCACGAGTCCAAACTCAGCAAGAGAAGATTATAATAGAACCATTTACAGGAATTATACAGCTTATTTAAATTACGAAAAAACACTGGCTGTTATACATAACATCTCTTTTATGGCTGGAGCCTCCCAGGAGGAACAGGATTATAATATATTTTGGGGGCAACGGAAATATTTTACAAATGAAGAGGTTTTTGCATTGGATTTAGGGAACGCTAATTATCAATATTCCGGTGGGAGAGCAGAAGATTGGGCCATACGGTCAGTTTTCTCGAGAATAGGCTATGCATACAAAGGGAAATATCTGTTTGAGACAAACTTACGCTATGATGGCAGTTCTCGTTTCTATAAAGACACCCGGTGGGGATTCTTTCCCGGATTTATGGTCGCATGGCGTATTTCTGATGAAAGTTTTATGAAAAATATAAGCTGGTTGGATAATATGAAAATACGCCTTTCCTTGGGGCAATCAGGAAATCAGTCAGGCATAAAACTGTATGACTATGTACAGCTTATTAAATTGGGGAAAACATATCCATTCGGTACCGGAGTTCAGGCTCAATCAGCCTGGTTAGACGGAATGGCTTCAAAATCCCGTACATGGGAAACAGTCGAAACCCAGAATATTGGCATTGATTTAGGACTATTTAACTCAAAACTGGATATCACCTTTGATTATTTCATCAAGAAGAATAAAGACATGCTGGTCAGCATAAATCTTCCACAAGTACTCGGCGCTACTCCTCCCAATACCAATAATGGAACATTTAAAACAGTGGGTTGGGATATGAATATTGTGTGGCATGATCAAATAGGAGAGGTCGGATATTCAATCCGGGGGACATTAAGTGATGATAAAAACGAGGTCACTATGCTGGGAGGAGTGGATGCAATCCAGATGGGATACGTCCATGCCAGGCAAGGCTATCCATTGGAATCATTTTTTGGATACAAATTTGATGGGATGATTCAAAATCAAACGGAACTGGATGAATATAAAAAATTAACAGGTGTTAATCCTCTATTAGGGATTGGCGATGCCCGTTTTGCCGATGTGAATGATGATAAAAAGATTGATCAGTATGATGTGATATACCTGGGCGATTTGTCAACTCGCTTTCGTTATGGATTAGACCTTGCATTAAACTGGAAAGGATTTGATTTGTCTGCATTTCTTCAGGGTATCGGAAAAAGGAATGTAATGAGAGAAGGACAGATGTCGTATCCATGGTTGAGATCATGGTATCAACCATCTGGATATTGGTATGGAAAAACATGGTCTCCCGAATGCACTGATGCCCCATATCCAAGGTTAATAGATGGTGTAACAAACGATTGGAACTGGCAGCCTTCCAAAATTCGTCTTATGGATGCGATTTATTTAAGACTTAAGAATATCCAGATTGGATATACTTTCCCAGTTAGCTTAAGTAAAACATTACGAATTTCCAAAGCAAGGATTTATTTTAGTGGGCAAGACATTTTGACTCTTACTAAAATGCCTAAAGGTTATGACCCAGAAGCAGGAAGATATCAGGATTTTTATCCTTTTAATCAGATATATTCAGTTGGCTTAGATATTAATTTTTAATAAAATAATTGAATTATGAAACCAATCAAATATTTAGTTATAATTTGCATGATTGCAACGTTCTGCAGGTGTACAAAAGACCTTGACCTATCGCCAAAGGATGCCATTTCTGACGCTTCATTCTGGATGACTAAAGCTGATTTTGAACTGGCAGCCAATAATTTCTACTGGCGACTTGATGAGTATGCGCGTGAAGATGATGCTGATCTTATTGGAAGTATTTCCAAAAATTCTATTAGTAATGGTTCTTATCTGCCTTCTGATGCTTCATCAATGTGGAGCGGGCCATACACAGGAATCAGAAATACAACTTACCTTCTGGAGAATGCTGTTTATTCACCAGCAAAAGACGATATACAACGTTATGTTGGTGAAGCATTGTTTTTCAGAGCATTAGAGTATTTCAGGCTTGTAAAAGCATATGGTGACGTACCTCTTATTACCAGGGTTCTGGATGTAGGCTCTGAAGAACTTACTGCTCCGAAAAATGAAAGGACAGAAGTCGTGGATTTCATTTTGGATGATTTGGATAAAGCGATACCTCTTTTGCCGAAACAGAGTGAACTATCTTCTAAAGAACTAGGTCGTATAACAAGTGGTGCAGCTTTGGCATTAAAAGCCAGAGTTGGTTTATATGAAGGTACATGGCAAAAATATCATGGGACCAACAAAAATGTTGATAAGTACCTTACTGCTGCCATTGAAGCTTCAAATGCAGTAATAAACAGTGGTGAATACCAATTATATACAGATCCCACCTCTCCTGAAAACTCATTTTGGCATCTATACGATTATTTTGGTGATGATTCCAAAGAAGTTATTTTAGCAAATCGTTATGCTCTAAATATAAGAACTTCACCTTTTAGTTGGGATATTTGTCTTTGGTCACCGACAAAGAAATTGGCCGATATGTTTTTATGTACAGATGGTTTACCAATTGATAAATCGCCTTTGTTTCAAGGATATGCCACTATGACTTCAGAATTTATAGATCGGGATCTACGCATGGCACAAACGATACTCCCGCCGGGAACTCCACATTACAGAGACAACCACTTTACCTTAACCCCATATTATTACGTTGAAATGCCAAGGTTATGTACAGGTTACATAAATAGGAAGACCTATACTCAGGATCTGAATGCAATCAAAATCTGGGGGAAAGATGTAAATGATTTTAAAATGATCCGTTATGCTGAAGTATTATTAATCTATGCAGAAGCAGTATTCGAGAAAAACGGTAGCATAAGTAATGAAGATCTTAATAAATCGATTAACATTCTTAGAAAACGTGCCGGGATCAACATGCTTGATCTGACAAATGAATTTATTACCGCAAACGGATTGGATATGAAGACCGAGATAAGACGTGAACGCACTGTTGAACTGGCATTGGAGGGTTTCCGACTTGATGATTTGAAAAGGTGGAAAACTGCAGAAATTGAAATGCCAATGGCAATGCTTGGAGTGAAATTTCAGGGGACTGAATATGAAACTTTTTACTCTCAATTTCAAGTTGGTAGGGATATATTTGTTAATGCAGATGGATTTAAAATTTACGACCTTGCAGCTAACCGAAAATTTGAACAAAAACATTACTTGTTCCCGCTCCCTCTGGTTCAGCTTCAGTTGAATCCTAACCTTAACCCTCAAAATCCTGGTTGGGATTAATTTGAATTAATGTTCTGATTAATTGAATAATAAGGTTTTGATAAAATATTACCAAAACCTTATTATTCTAAAATTGTTTATTTAGGAATTCTGCTTCCCTGAAAATCCAGGTAATAGTTGAGCTATTTCAAAAGTATAAAACCTTGAAACATTCATCTCTATAATTATATGAAAAAAAGTTTTAAAGTGATTCTGATAACCGGAGTGTTATTGTTTGGCAGGTGTAATTTAGAAAAAGGGAAAGAACAGATCAGACCAAATATTTTGATTTTAATGTCTGACAATCAATCCTTTAATCACTTGGGATGTTACGGCGATCCTATAGTTAAAACGCCAAACATAGATAATCTTGCACTGAGTGGTATAAGGTTTTCAAATGCATTTTGCTCAGCCCCTTCCTGCTCTCCAGCGCGTGCTTCTATGCTTACAGGGCAAGATATGTGGAGACTTGAAGAAGCTGCAAACCTATGGGGAATATTCCCTTCAAAATTTCAGGTTTTCACTGATTTGCTTGAGAAATCCGGATACTTAGTAGGTATTGAAGGGAAAGGTTGGGGCCCAGGTGATTATAATGCCGGAGGTTTCAAACGCAACCCTGGAGGTGATCAATACAATTCATTCGAAGAATTTTACAATGAACGTAAAAAAGGGCAACCTTTCTGTTACTGGTTTAGTTCACAGAATCCACATCGTCCCTTTGCAATAAATGGAGGAAAGGAAGCAGGGATTGATCTGGCCTCAATAAAAGTACCTGCTTATTTACCAGATAATAATGATGTTAGAGGAGACATAGCTGATTATTATGCCGAAATACAGAATTTTGACGGAGAAGTTGGCTCTTTTATTCAACTTTTGAAAGAGATGGGGCAGATGAAAAATACATTAGTTGTTGTTTGTAGTGATAATGGTTGGCAAATGCCTCGCGGATTAGCTAATTTGTACGACTTTGGAACGAAAATACCAATGATCTTTTCGATGCCTGAAAGGTATAAAGGAGATCGAGTAATTGATGATTTTGTCAGCCTGAATGATTTTGCTCCTACTTTTCTCGATTTAGCTGGCATTCCTATTCCAAAAGAGATGACTGCAAAGAGTCTGGTAAATATTTTGAAGTCAGAAAAGAGCGGAATTATAGAACCTGAACGTGACTTTATAGTAACTGCCAGAGAACGGCATGCCTTTGTCCGTAAAGGGGGAGCGGGTTATGGTGCACGTGCAATCAGAACAAAAGATTTCCTTTTCATCAGAAATTACGATCCGGAACGGTGGCCGGCAGGGGACCCTCCATTGTTTGGTGATGTTGATGCTCATATGCTGCAATATCCCTGTCCAACCAAAACTTATATGTTAAAGAACAGGGAAAAAAAGGATGTGAAGGAACTATTTGCACTCGCATTTGAAAAAAGACCTGCTGAAGAACTTTACGATCTTAACAAGGATCCGGATCAAATGAATAATATAGCAGGTGATGCTGATTATCTGGAAATTAAGAATATGCTTTCAGAAAAACTTAATGAATACCTGAGAAGTACAAATGACCCAAGGGTCGTAGGAGGTGAGATGAAATGGATTAATGCTGAATATTTTGCCACGAAAGATAAAACACCAACTCCAAGTAAATCAGCACAAGAAGAGTTAGGATTGGATGAAAAATATAGTTATGTGAAATAAGGAATCTTTAAACTTTGAAAATATATTTTTAAAGATCTGTGGATTTGATGAAGCAAACGATCAAAAGCTGATATCCACTGTGGAAAGAATTGAAAGGTTTCTCTTCAAGAATAAGGATTCGAAAGCAAAATAAGGTCATAAACTCATTTCATCATCTCAATGTCAGGAAACAAAATTGTGATAGATGGAAGCATAAACACCGATATGGTAATAAAATCAACAATGTTTCCAAAGCCCGGAGAAACTATTCTGGGAGACTGGTTTCTTATGAATCAGGGTGGTAAGGGTGCAAACCAGGTTGTTGCTGTTGCCCTTTCTGAGGGTTTAGATATAGGGGCGGCTTTTATTTTTGATAACAAAGCTGCAGAAATTTCGGTTACCAGGATGGGAGCACAATTGTCTTTACAATACAGAAATGAAATTAATTAATTTCAGGATGATTAAGGTTTGGCGAAAATTGTTTTCTACCGGTTTGTTGTTTTTCATCGCATCTCTTTTCTTTTCATGTTCAAGGAATAAGCCTTCAGATAAACTTGAAGATTATAGGACAGAATTAAAAAGGTTCAGGGCTGAATTTGGAAGCAACGTTACCATGCCAAATATTAAGTTTTTTATGTTCGGTATGGGGAACCGGTTAAAAATGATTTACAAGCATGGTTTACTGATCAATTCCTTAACAGGGGATACTCTTAAAAAATATAATGTTGCAGACGAATTAATAATACCACCTGAATATACTGTTTATCTGAAGCTAATAAATGATAGATCTGTCATAATAAGAGAAAATGAGGAAGGTGTATGGATTGTCGAAGGTAAAAGTCCAAAAAGAATACAAGGAACTGAAACTCCTGTTTTGTTACCAGACTTTAAAACTTATTCCTACCCTTCTATAATGAAAGTTCTGCACCATGAGATTTTGATTAACATTTTAGATAGTAAGCCTTTACCTAATTATCTTGTTTATGATTATCCGTGGAGAAGAGATGCTGCAATGATGGCAATGTGTCTGAAGGCAACAGGAAATTTAAGTTTGATAAAGGATTGGGTATTATCACTAAATGACCCTTATGACCATAACAATGGGGGTGAATCGGAGGCCGATAACCTGGGTCAGACACTATACCTGCTATCATTGTTTACGAATAAGGAGCACCCTTTGGTCTCTGAGATTATCAATGAGATAAATAAATACGTAGTGAATACCGGTCAAAACAAATATATAAAAGGACGCACTGATTTTCATGTAACCCCTTGTTATCAAACGAAATGGTTAAAATATGGTTTGAGAGCAATTGGATTGCCTGATGATTATACTATTCCAGAATTAAACGACGATTATTCTGCACTCTTTTGGTGGGATTTCAAGGATTCATATTTTGCCAGAAATAAAGATGTTAGTAAAAATGACAAGTATCCCTATTTAGACTGGGCATGCAATCATTTTCATGGAAAGAAAAGTGGTGTAATCAGCAATTACGATTATCCTTTGACCTGGGAGACCAGGGCAAGTCAGGCTGATTATAATGGAATGGCTTTAATTGATCAGATTTTTGTTAATACGAAAACTTCGATGCCTCATGCCTGGCATGCATCGGAGGTTTTACTTTATCTCCTTGAGATTAAGCATTAGAATTCTATAAAAATTAAAACTATGTCTCTTTTTATTAACTGATAAATCCATACAATTATAATATAATGAATATTTTAGGTATAAATATAACAATAATAGGCGACACTTTATATTCTTTCCTGCCAGACAGGATTGTATTGCACACACATGACTTTCACATTCTATCAAGTATCGCCTTTTTTTAAGTAATACGTAAATTATTGAAATGGAAAAGAAAAGAGAGATCGTAAATCGACGGAAATTTATTGGTGTAACTACTACAGCATTTGCCGGAATAACACTTTTGCCGTGCAACGTTATTGCAGGTTTTGGACAGAAACTGCCAAGCGATAAATTAAACATTGCAGGAATAGGTGTTGGAGGCAGAGGATTTTCAAATCTTAAATGCCTTGAATCTGAAAATATTATCGGACTCTGTGATGTGGATTGGAAATACAGTCAACCTGCTTTTGACTACTTCCCCAAAGCAAAAAGGTATAAAGACTGGCGAGTGATGTATGATGAACTTGGGAAATCAATTGATGGAATTGTAATTGCAACAAGTGACCATACACATGCCATTATTGCAGCCCATGCAATAACTATGGGGAAACATGTTTACCTGCAAAAGCCTCTTACGCATACTGTTTATGAGTCAAGATTGCTTACAAAACTGGCTAAAAAATACAAGGTTGCAACGTCAATGGGGAATCAGGGATCCTCTGAGGATGATTTAAGCAAGACTGTTGAATGGTTATATAATGGAGAAATAGGTGAAGTAACAAAGGTTGAAGCATTTACCGATCGGCCAATCTGGCCGCAAGGCTTAAGTCGGCCAAAAGTTGAAATGCAAGTACCCGATACATTGAATTGGGATTTGTTTATTGGTCCGGCAAAAAAACGTCCATATAACTCAATTTATACCCCCTGGAATTGGAGGGGATGGTGGGATTTTGGAACTGGTGCACTTGGAGATATGGCTTGTCATATTTTGCACCCGGTATTTATTGGACTTAATTTGAAATATCCAATCAGTACCGAAGGCAGTTCAACTTTATTATTAAATGAATGTGCACCTCATGCCCAGATAGTAAAAATATCATTCCCAAAAAGAGAAAAACCTGTAAGGATGAAAATGGAACTACCTGATTTAGATGTTATTTGGTATGATGGTGGATTAAAACCTCTAAAACCAAAGGGTTGGCCCGCTGGTAAAGAAATGAATAATGGTGGTGGTGGTGTTATATTTCATGGAAATAAAGATACCCTTGTTTGTGGTAGCAAAGGAAGAGAGCCCTTTTTGTTATCAGGACGATTACCAATAGTCCCGGAATTTAGAAGGCGCATAAAAGAAACCCATGAAATGGATTGGGTACGTGCCTGTAAAGAAAGCCCGGGGAACCGTATCCCTACTGCCTCTGATTTTAGTGAAGCCGGACCATTTAACGAAATGGTTTTAATGGGTGTTCTTGCTGTACGATTACAATCACTTAACAAAGAACTTGAATGGGATGGTCAAAACATGGAATTTACCAATATTGGAGATTCTGAAACTATTAAGACTGTTATTAAAGATGGTTTTGAAATAAAGGAAGGACATCCTACTTTTAATAACGATTGGACAAATCCTGTTAATGCCAAGGAATTTACTAATGAGTTAATTAAGCATACATATCGTGATCCCTGGACCTTACCTCAAATGCCAGCTAAAAAATAAATTCCTTGAAGGATGAGGATAATGCCTACAGTCAGATTTTTTAGTTTTAAGATAAAAGTTACTTCATGATAAAATCAAAGAATTTGTTAGTTGCGTGTTTCTTAGTTTGCAATATTCACCTGCAGGATACTACCTTTCATGTTCCTGATAAAAGCCCAATTGGAAAAGTAATATCGATTGATTTTGATAAACTTGAACTGGCCATCAGAGATATTAAAGAAGAATTTCCTGATAAATATGATGTTGGGGGTAGGTATCTTAAACAGCTGGCCAAATTTAAGAAGCAAAATCAGATACTTCTTTTGGGAAGAGCAGATGCGAAGCAGATAAACGATTTTTTAAACGATTTTGAAACCTTCAGAAAAAAGGTTTTACTCTCTAATCCATTACTCGACTTTGATAAATTACTAGTTGTAAAACGTAGGGCAATTCATAAAGATTATGGATACTATGGAAATTGGTTTGATGCATACGGATTGCCAGCAAACTTTGAGAGCAATTCAGTTTTGAAAAGAACCGGATGGGATCATGAAATTGCGGTATTAAATCCGGTTAAATCTGAAGCAGAACTAAAAACTCTCTTCAAACCTGGAGAAACAGGCTATGTAGGAGATGTGGATCTTCACTGGAATGCAGACAAATTGATGTTCGCGACCAGTGATCCGGAAAGCTGGAAATTGTTCGAAATGAACATAGATGGTACCGGCTTGCACCAGGTTTTACACACTGATCCGGATATTGACTGCTTTGATGCCTGTTATCTTCCAAATGGCAAGATCATGTTTAATAGTAATGCTATGAAACAGTCCGTACCTTGCACACACGGTACATCGTCCGTTGCCAACTTATTTACAGCTAATTCTGATGGAACTGAAATCCGACAAGTTTGTTTCGACCAGGACCACAATTATCACCCAACTGTAATGAACAATGGGCAAGTAATGTATAATCGATGGGATTATACTGGCATAAGTCATGTTTTCCTAAGGCAGATAATGGTAATGAATCCCGATGGGACGGGACAACGGGCTCTTTATGGAACTAACACTTATTTTCCGAATTCATTGTATTTCGCCAAAACTTTACCAGATAATAATAACAAGATATTATGTGTTATAACGGGCTACCACGACCCTCATAAATCAGGCTATCTGGTAGTCATTGATCTCTCAAAAGGTTATCGTGAATTAGATGGTATGGTTACTCGCATCTCTGGTAAAAACGATACACTAAAAGAGGTAATAAATGATGGTGCAATTCAGGGGAACTGGCCTATTTTTACCACGCCTTTTCCTCTTAACGAGAATTACTTTCTGGTTTCAATGCTCGATAGTAAAGATGGTGAATGGGTCATCTGCCTGGCCGATATTTTCGACAACATAATCGAACTAAAAAGAGAAAAGGGGTACCACTTACTAGAACCCATCCCTGTTCTAAAACAGAAAATACCTCCTGTTATTCCGGATAAAGTTAAACTTGATGAAAATGAGGGGACTGTTTACCTGCACAATATTTATTTCGGCCTAGGTCTGGACGGAGTACCCAGGGGGGAAGTAAAAAAAATCAGGATATTTGCCTATAATTTTGGTTTTGTAGGCTTAGCTGGTCCAAATTGTATAGGCTATGGTGGCCCTTGGGAAGCAATGCGCATTTTGGGAACTATCCCGATTGAAGAAGATGGTTCAGCTTTTTTTAAAGTTCCTGCTAATACTCCAATTGCAGTTCAGCCAATTGATAGTGAAGGTAAAGCAATGCAATTGATGCGGAGCTGGTTTACGGTAATGCCAGGAGAGATTCGTTCTTGCATAGGTTGTCATGAAGATCCGCGTAATGCTCCACCCGTAACAACTTCAATCTCCGCCAGAACAAGTCCTAAAAAGATAGATGAATGGTACGGACCTGCAAGGGGATTTGATTTTGAGCGGGAAATACAACCTGTTTTAAACAATTATTGCGTAGAGTGCCATAATGGCACAAATGCCTCAATCCCCGATTTCAGGGAAGAAAGATTTTTCCCGGATTACAAGGGAAAGGATCAGGAACTTCAGGATGTTGAAAGGATGCACAAAGATATTTTACAAGCTTTTGGTGGAAAAAGAAAGTATACCCCTGCATATGATGAACTTATTAAATATATCAGGAGGGTAACTATTGAAGACGATGCCTATATTTTAACTCCCGGCCCATTCTACACTTCAACGAGCGAATTAGTGCAAATGCTGAAAAAAGGTCATTACGGGGTTCAGTTAAATAAAGAGGCATGGGATAGGATTTACACTTGGATTGACCTTAACGGCCCTTGTCATGGCACATGGGGAGATATTCACAAAATTCCTGATGGGAATTATGAAAAACGCAGGAAAAACGCAGTAGCCTTTGCTAACCAAAAAATTGATCCGGAGTGTATACCAGATACGCCTCCAATTATTTTTCCCAAAAATGAAAGAGTAATTATACCAGAAAAGGCAAATATCTTTCTTAAGGATTGGCCATATTCAGCTGATGTTGCTATTGAAAAACAGAAGAAATCAGGAGAATTTGAGAAAACCATAAAACTAGCTGATAACATTGATTTGCAGCTAGTAAAGATTCCACAAGGTCATTTTATAATGGGTGACCTTGATGGTCAGGAGGATGAAAGACCACTTGCAGTGGTTAAAATCACAAATCCATTCTGGATGGGTAAGTTCGAAATTACAAATGAAATTTATAATCTTTTCGACCATAAACATGATAGTAAATTCTTTGCCAAGCGACATGAACGGGATGCTGATAAAGGAGCCGCTTTGAATGAACCGAAACAGCCTGTTCTAAATATTTCATGGATTGAAGCACAAGATTTCTGTGCATGGCTTTCAAAGAGAACGGGAATAAACTTTACTCTTCCATCCGAAGCTCAATGGGAGTATGCTTGTCGTGCTGGTAGTAGTACTTCTCTGAGTTACGGTGAGGTTATTGACAACTTCGTTCCTTATGCCAATGTTGGCGATTATAATTTTAGCTATGGTAGACAATACGACAGCCAAAACGAAAAACCTTGGAAAAAAATTTATGGTTTTCAGGTTTCAGGCGGAATAACTCATATGGTACTTGATGGTTCTGCCCTGGCTGACAAACGGTTTGATGATAAAGGTTTTGTAACTGTGTCAGTTGGTTGTTATCAGGCCAATCCATGGGATTTGTATGATATGCATGGTAATGTGGCAGAATGGACGTTAAGTTCATATATGCCATATCCATATAAAGAAGATGGAAGAAATAGTAAAGCTGATTTAGGTGAAAAAGTGGTTCGGGGAGGCTCATTTTACGATAGACCAGAAAGGTGTCGGTCTGCTTTTAGGCTCTCTTATCCAGGTTGGCAGAAAGTATTTAATGTTGGCTTTCGTGTTGTTGCGGAAGTAGAACTTTAGGAAATTATATGGATTCATGAAATTATTAAGTTATTAAATTTTCTGAATAGCTAAAATATTGCAAAAATGAAATTTTCTGTTTTTATTTTATTTCTCTTTATCTCGAGCTCAGTTTCTGTAAAAGAAAGCTACTTATCTCCTATAGTAGTGAAATATCTTGAATCTAGAAACCTTCTTATAATTGCTGAGAAAACAGCCAATCGGATTGATTTTATCGATGCGAAGAGTTTCAGAATAAAAAATTCGATAAAATTAAAACAAAGCCCTAGCGGAATATGCCTGAGTAGTGACAAAGATATGTTATTCATAACTGTAGGTGAAGCTGAAGGAATGCTCTACATCATTGACCTAAACACGAAAGAAATCAAATCAGTCATAAAAATTGGTCATTCACCTTGCAGTCCGGTACTGGTTAGTAAAAATAAGCTTGCCTTTTGTAATCGTTTCTCCAACCAGGTGAGCTTTTTGGATCTTCAAACCAAAATAATCATCAAAACTGTCAATACCAGCAGGGAGCCCATATCAATGGATTTTGATGAAAAACGAAAGCAATTGGTTGTTGCCCATCATTTGCCTGATAACGCATCAACTTCAGATGATGTGTCATCAGAAATTAGTTTTATAGATACAGAAAAAATGAAACTCATCAAGAATGTTTCTATGCCCAACGGGAGTTCTTCATTACAACAAATTAAAGTAGTACCAAATAGCAGATATGCCGTTGTATCACATATTTTGTCAAGGTACATCGTCCATACTTCTCAATTGGAACAAGGTTGGCAAAATACCAATGCCATTACGCTGATCGATTTTGAAAAACAAAACATATACCACACTGTTTTACTAGACGACGTTAAGCATGGTGCAGCAAACCCATGGGGAGTAGAGTTTGATGAGGATGGAAAAACACTGTTCGTTACTAGTGCCGGAACAAGTGAATTGAGCATCATCGAATTCTCAAAACTTCTGGAGAAATTAATGAAATATCCCAGTTTACCAGGGCATTATGGACAATTAAACGACCCGAGCAACAAGCTTTCGTTTATCAGCGATTGCAGGGAACGGTTTGGGTTAAAGGGGGAAGGTCCCCGATGTTTGGCAGTAGAAAACGGCAGGTTATTTGTGGGGCAATATTTTTCCGACGCAATTGAAATTGTTGATTTTAGTAGCAGCAGGTTAACAAGCAAACTCATCCGGTTGAACAATCTGGAACCTGATTTGGCAAGAAAAGGGGAAATGTTGTTCCATAGCGCCAAAATGTGTTTCGAGAACTGGCAGAGTTGCTCTTCATGCCACCCTGATGGAAGGATGGATGGCTTTAACTGGGATCTTTTGAATGACGGAATAGGCAATCCTAAAAACGTCCCCAGCCTGTTGTATTCGTTTCAAACTCCTCCATCTATGTCTACCGGTATCAGAGAAAATGCCGGGGTTGCTGTACGTGCCGGAATGAAGTATATTATGTTCATGGATAAAAACGAGAACGATGCCCTGGCAATTGATGCTTTCCTGATGAGCATGGGGCCCGTGCCAAGCCCTTACCTTGTGGCTGAAAAATTGTCAGAATCAGCGCAAAAAGGAAAGGAAATTTTCGAGAAGAGAAACTGCACACAGTGCCACAATGGACCCTATCTTACCGGGCAGCAACTGAATGATGTCGGAACCACTAGTAAATTTGACGTTAAACTCGATTATGGAAACCAACCTGTCCCCCAAAAGTTATTTGACACACCTACTCTCATTGAATTATGGAGGACAGCCCCTTACTTACATGATGGACGTTATTATTCACTAGATGAACTCTTTGATAAAGGTTGCCATAGAGCAATAAAAGATGGAATAGATGGACTTAGCGAAAATGAGATCAAACAGTTGATCGATTATCTTAAATCACTTTGAAAATCATATTTTACTCATTCTTTATTTTAATAATTTAATTTCAGGGATTATGAACAAGCAGATTAATATTGTACTTGGTTTCTTGATATTGTTATCATCTATAAATTCCTATTCACGAGACTTTACAAAGAGTTTTATTAAAATGAGACTGGAAGCTGATTTGTGTGTTTATGGTGCAAGTAGTGCAGGAATAGCAGCTGCTGTTGCAGTAGCACGTGAAGGATACTCTGTGATAATTATTGAGCCCTTTCATAAAATTGGAGGTTTGTTAGGATCAGGATTCAGAATGCAACAAGACGTTCCTTATGCTGACCATCTTGGTGGCCTCACTGGCGAACTTTATGCGAAAGATATTGCGCAACCTCCACCAAGGCATAAACAGGGTGCAGG
>Ga0307377_10002322_pt1 | contig 22509 bp, 17 predicted proteins | sample TR3MG_FD_202535 | JGI IMG/M metagenome (GOLD analysis project Ga0307377, IMG submission 202535) | Soil microbial communities from Risofladan, Vaasa, Finland - TR-3 | ecosystem: Environmental > Terrestrial > Soil > Coastal area > Acid sulfate soil | place: Finland: Risofladan, Vaasa | collected...
TGAGCTCCTCGGAATACCGCCTTCCGTCTACACCGCGACGAATTCAGCGTCCTCATAATTCGCGAGATATCGGTCGACCGACATGCGGAAAGGGAGCTTTAACGAAGCCAGTCACCCAATATTTGAGCGAAGTCGTCCAATTCTGAGAGCGACACGAACTCGCCGCTGCGGTGCGCCAGAAGTGGATCACCCGCGCCGAAATTCGTGGCCGGTACGCCGAATTCACTCAGTGTCGCCACGTCAGTCCATCCGACCTTGCCGCGCGCCGATCCCCCGGTCCGCGCCACCAACGACTCCAGACGGGGGTTGGCCAATGCCGGCACGGCCGCGGGAGCCCAGTCGGCGACCTCGAATGTGTCACCTTCTTCGAAGAACCCCTTGAGGTAGTCGCGCAGCCACGCCACCGCCTGATCCTTCGTTCGGTCGGGGGCCACGCGATGATTGAGCGTGCAACGGGCCCGATCGGGTACGACGTTGGGCGCCACGCCACCATCGATCGCCACCACCTGGAGTTGCTCGACGTACGTGATGCCCTCGACGACCGCCTGGCGTGGCTCATAGCGGGCGACGTGGTGAATCAATTCACCCAGACGGTGGATGGCATTTCGTCCCGTATAGGGACGGGACGTGTGTGCTCGCTCCCCCATCATCTCAATCGACACCCGCAGTGTTCCTTGGCATCCCGCTTCGACGAACCCACCGGTCGGCTCGGCCAGGATCGCCGCGTCAGCGTCGAGCAGGTCGGGCCGCAGTTGGGCGATCTCGAGCAGTCCGGACTCGGCCCTGGCGATCTCCTCGCGAGCGTAGAAGACCCACGTCACCTCGACCGAGCGCGGCGTGGGGTCGAGGGCCAGTTCGATCATGACCGAGAGCGAACCCTTCATGTCGCACGCGCCCAACCCAATGAGGTGATCACCAACGATGCACGCCGCACCGGCGTCCCCGGGCACGGTGTCCAGGTGGCCCGCGACGAGGAGTCGAGTCTTGTGGTGCCCACGAGTCCTCGCGACGACGTTGTCACCGATCCGTTCCACATCGAGCGTTGGGTTCGAGCGCAGCCGCACTTCGACCTCGCCCGCGAGACGGGCCTCGTTGCCGCTCACCGAGTCGACCGAGACGAGGGCCAAGGCGTCGTCCAGGCGGCTCACGTGGCGACCCCGTGTTCGCGCAGCAGTGCATTCAGCGCCACTTTGTTGTGACGTTCGCCTTCGTTCATCCGTCGGATGATGAGAACGCACGGCAAAAAGAACTCTCCGCCCGCGAACTCGCGACGGCGGCTCGCCGACACCGCTACGCAGTAGTCGGGCACGTAACCCCGCGACACCTCTTCTCCGGTCGCCGCGTCGATCACCGGGATCGATGGATTCAAGATGGTGCCGGCGCCGAGGACCGAGCCGCGACCGACGCGCGCCCCCTCCACGACCATGCACCGGCTCCCGATGAAGGCGTCGTCCTCGATCACCACGGGCACGGCATTGGCCGGCTCCAGGACGCCCCCGATGCCGACGCCTCCCGCGAGGTGGACGTTCGCGCCGATTTGAGCACAGCTCCCGACGGTGGCCCAGGTGTCGACCATGGTGTTGGGGCCGACCCACGCACCGATGTTCACGTAACTAGGCATGAGGATGACCCCGGGGCTCAGGTAGCTGCCGCGTCGAGCCGACGCCCCGGGTACGACGCGCACGCCACGACGTTCGTAGTCGTGCTTCAGGTCGAGCTTGTCAAAGTACTCGAACGGGCCCGCTTCCGCGCGCTCCATGCCCCGCAGGCGAAAGAGCAGCAGGATCGCCTGCTTCACCCATTCGTTCACGATGACGTCGCCGTGTGCGTCGATCTCGGCGACCCGCACCTGACCATCGTCCAACTTCGTGATGACGAGTTCGACGTCGCGTCGGGCTTCGACATTGTCGGGATTCATCTCGCCAATATGCTCGAACCAATGGCCGATGCGGGACTCTAGATCACTCATGCAGCCATGGTACCGGCGGGTCTACCGGGCGAGAAGACGTTTCGCCGCGAGCGCCAGGCGGTCATCAGGCTGCACGACCGCGATGCGCGCAAAATCCTTGCCCGCCTCCCCGTACAGCTCGCCGGGGCTGACGATGAGTCCGGCGACCTCGGCCAGCAGCGCCGCGATCCCCCACCCGTCCAGGCCCGCCTTCGAGCACCAGAGGTAGAACCCGCCTTCGGGCATTGGCGCCTCGATGCCAACGGCGGCGACCGCCTTGGACACCAGGTCGAGCCGTTGGTGGTACACGGCGCGCTGGACCTCGACGTGGGCGTCATCACGGTAGGCGACCGCCACGGCCGCCTGGATCGGACCCGCGACCATGAAGCCGGCGTGCTGGCGCACCTGTCGCAGGAACGTCACCACGTCGGGATCACCGGCGTAGAAGCCGGCCCGCACGCCCGCGAGGTTCGATCGTTTGGAGATGGAGTGAACCGCGAGCACTCCATCGCGTCCGTGCTCGAGGATGGTGCGGGGTCGACCGGCCCAGGTGAACTCGGCGTAGCACTCATCGCTCGCCACGAGTACGCCGTGCTGGCGGCCCCACTGGGCCACGCCGGCGAGGTCATCGAGGTGGCCCGTCGGATTGGACGGTGAGTTCGACCAGAGGACGAGCGCCCGCGCGATGTCGTCAGGGCCGATCGAGTCGAGGTCCAGGCGGCCCCCGACCATGCGGACCGGGACCGAGCGAAGTCCCGCCAACGTGGCGCCCATGGCGTAGGTCGGGTAGCTCACCGCCGGATAGAGCACCGTGTCGCGATCAGGACTGCGCAGATGGAGGTATCCCGCCACGGTGCCCACGAACTCTTTGGTGCCGATGCAGGCCGCCACGTCGTCACTGCGTACCGTCACATCGAAGCGTCGATTCATCCAGTCCGCGCACGCCTCGCGGTAGTCGGGGGTGCCCGCCGACGGCGGGTAACCACGGGCCCCCGCGGCCCGGGCGAGCTCTTCGATCACGGCGGGGGGCGGCGCATCGACCGGTGTGCCGATCGAACAGTCGATGGACCCGCCGTCGAGGCGTTCGGCGGACCGCTTCAAGACCTCCAGGCGATCGTAGGGGTAGGGCGGCGGCGTGAAACTCATGCGGGAACTCGCCACTCGGCGAAGCGGGCTACGCCCACCGGGTCGAGTACGACACGCACCTCCACGTAGTCGTCGGTCGTCGTCGTGGTCAACACTTCGCCCTCGCGGTGCGCGGCCGCCATCAGATCACCCCGGTCAAGCGGAAGGTGAAGGACCACGACACGGTCGTTGGTGCGCAGACGCTCGCCGATCGTGGCGATCAGCTCGTCGATGTTCTCCCCCGTCACCGCCGATACCCACACGCTGCCCGGGTGGAGTTTCGCCAGGTCCCTCGCGCGCGACCCCGGGACGTCGGCCTTGTTGAAGACCAGCAGTTCGGGCACCTGATCGGCGTCAATCTCGCGCAGGACCTCGTGGACCGCGGCGATCTGCTGTTCCGCGTCGTCACTGGCACCGTCGACCACGTGCACCAACAGGTCGGCCAATTGGACGGACTTGAGGGTGCTCATGAAGGCCTTGATGAGGTCGTGGGGCAGGTTGGAAATGAAGCCCACCGTGTCGGTGAACAAGATCGTCTCGCCGCCCGGCAGTTGACGTTGGCGCGTGCGCGGGTCGAGGGTGACGAAGAGCCGATTCTCGGCGACGACGTCGGCGTCGGTCAACGCGTTCAACATCGAGGACTTCCCGGCGTTCGTGTAGCCAACCAGGGTCACCTCGCGGTGACGGCCCCGTTCGCGGCCCTGACGCTGGACATCGCGGGTCTTCTCGATCTGCTGGAGTTCGCGTTGAATGTGGTGAATTCGATTGACCAGGCGACGGCGGTCGGTCTCCAACTGGGTCTCTCCGGGACCGCGGGTGCCGATGCCACCAGCCTGCTGAGAGAGTGATCCACCGGCTCGCCGAAGTCGGGGCAGGCGGTACTGCAGCAGGGCCAACTCGACCTGGGCCTTGCCCTCGGGCGTGCGGGCATTCTGAGCGAAGATGTCGAGGATCACCGCCGTCCGATCGATCGCGGTCCGCCCGAGAATCTTCTCGAGGTTTCGCTGTTGGGCCGGCGAGAGATTGTGTTCGAACACGACGGTGTCCGAGTCGACCGCGAGACAGATCTCGCGCAACTCGGCCACCTTGCCCGATCCAAGGAAGGTGGCCGGGTCCGGCGCATCGCGGCGCTGAATCACGCGCGCCACCACGTCGGCCCCCGCCGTGTCGACCAGCAGGGCCAGTTCGTCGAGTTGGTGGTCCAATGCTTCCGGGGTGACCCCGGGGAACAAGACACCGACCAGCACGATCTTCTCGCGGAACGTGCGATCGATGAGGGTATTGGGTATATACGTCAAACTTCGAGCCACTCTACGTTGGCGACGAACTGCACCGGCCCACGGAGCGTGGCGCGGCCATCGCGCAGCGTCACACCGAGCGTCCCACCGGGATTCTCCACCGTCACTTCCGTGCCCGTCAGCCCCGCGCGGTGCGCCACCGCCGCGCTCGCACACGACCCGGTCCCGCAGGCGAGGGTCCAGCCGACGCCGCGCTCGATGACGCGCAGGGCGAGGTGGTCCGGGCCCAACAACGTCACGAACTCCACGTTCGCGCCACCGACCTGCGCGGAGAGGCCGTCGGCGATTCGCTCGCACGTGGCCTCGTCCCAACTGGCGTCGTCCAGCACCACCACGTGAGGATTGCCGAGGTCAGCCACGCCGAGGGCACCGTCCAGGTCGTCGTGAAAGGTGACGTCGCCCATATCCACGCTGCCCCAACCCGACGCTCCGTCCATCGTGAGGTGCACCGTGCGGATACCGGCGGCGGTGTCGACTTCGAGCGAGTCCCAGGTCGCCCGGGTCGTCCGGCGCACGGCCGCGGCCAGGCAGCGGATTCCGTTACCCGACATCTCCGCGGGCGTCCCGTCGGCATTGAAGAGTTCCATGGTCACCCGCGAACCCACCGTCGCCACGAGGAGGCCGTCGGCTCCGACGCCGGTCGTGCGCGCGCACACCGCCCGCGCCCGGTCCGCGTCCCATCCCGACTCGGTACTGTTCTCGACCACGTCGACGAGGAAATCATTTCCCGCGCCGTGCCACTTTTGTAGGGAGCGAAGTGTCATCGTTGCCCCTAGTCTCGCACGAACCCGTCGGGGCTAGTCAGCACTTCCAGCAGTCGCCGCCGGGCCTTGTCGGCCTCGGCGAACCATTCGATGCGGGGATCTCGCCGGAACCACGAACGCTGTCGTCGAGCCAGTCGTCGGCTGTGGGTGATGGCATCGCGCACACAGTCCGCGAGCGGGGCGTCCTGCTCCACGTGGGCCAACAACTCGCGATAGCCCACCGCTTGGCGCGCGGTGCGCCCAAGTCCGGCCGGTGCCGCGGCGAGTCGCTCTACTTCCTCGAGCAGTCCCTGCTCCATCCAGTCGTGGAAGCGGCGTTCGATCCACCGATCCAGCTCCTCGAGCTCGACATCGAGTCCAATCTGGACGACCCGTACCGGTCCGTAGGTGAGGAGACCCTCTCCGTAGGAGGAGAACGGCCGGCCCGAACCGCGACAGACCTCGAGCGCTCGCACGATGCGGCGCGCATTCGTTGGTTCCATGCGACTCGCCGCCAGCGGATCGAGCGCGGTCAACTCCTCATAGAGCACCTCGAGTCCCGCCGACGCCCGCGCGTCGAGCTCCCGTCGAACGTCGGGGAACTGACCAGGGATCTCGAGCTGGTCAAGGACGGCGCGACCGTAGAGTCCGGTACCACCGACGTACAGGGCCGATCCGCCGGTGAGCCAGACCTCGTCGACCGCGTCGCGCGCGTGACTCTGGAACTGGGCCACGGTGAACTCCTCGGCGGGGTCCACGAGATCGAGAAGGTGGTAGCCGACCGCTCGACGCTCCTCGGCGGTCGGTTTGGCGGTGCCGAGGTCCATTCCCCGGTACACCGTCATGGCGTCGACGCAGAGGATCTCCACGCCACGCTGTTGAAGGGCGATCTCGTGAGCGAGCGCCGACTTGCCTGACGCGGTGGGGCCGACCAGGGCGACCGCCATCCCGCCGTGGTTCATCACGAGCTGAGCAGGGTGAGGCGGGTCTTGTGCCGTGGTGGCCGTATGACCGAGTGGAACTCACCCAAGAGGTGATAGGGCGCGCCGTGCACGACGTCGACCAGCGCCAACGAACCCGCGCGCAGTCCCTGATCGCCCGGTGCGAAGTGAATGAGTTTGCCCTGGCGGGTTCGACCAGACAGCATCTGGTCATTGCGGCGGGACGGCCCCTCCACAAGGACCTCCTCGCGACGTCCCTCGCGCGCGGCGTGGTTGCGCAACGCCGATCGGTCGAGGATCTCCTTCAACCGCGCGAAACGTTCCTTGATGACGTCGTCGGCCACAAACGATTCGGTCATGTCGGCGGCCCGGGTGCCTTCGCGTGGTGAGAAGATGAAGGTGTACGCCGAGTCGAACTCGCAGGCGGCGACCACCTCGAGGGTCTCGGCGAACTGTTCGTCGGTCTCGCCGGGGAAACCCACGATGAGGTCGGTCGTCACGGCCAGATCCTCGATTTCGGCACGGGCACGGGCGAGTCGCTCCAGGTAGCGCTCCGCCGTATACCCACGGCGCATGCCCCGCAACACCTCGTTGGACCCCGATTGGAGGGGTAGGTGCAATTGGGGACAGACGGCCGGCGTTTCGGCCATCGCGGCGATGGTCTCGGGACGCAGGTCCTTCGGGTGGGGGCTGGTGAACCGAATCCGCTCGATCCCCTCGACCTCGCCGAGCGCGCGCAGCAAGTCCGCGAACAAGGGGCGCCGGCCGGTGATGTCGCGTCCGTAGGAGTTCACGTTCTGGCCGAGCACGGTGACCTCGGTCACCCCGGAGTTGGCGAGCATCGTCGCCTCGGCGATGAGGTCGTCGAAGGGCCGACTGATCTCCTCGCCGCGCACCGAGGGCACGATGCAGTAGGCGCAAGTGTTGTCACAACCCGTCTGAATGGTCATCCACGCCGCAAAACTCAGTTCGCGAACCGCGTAGAGGGCGGGCGCCATGTCCCGACTGGACTCGGGATCGGGTGCGTCCCAGACCTCGACGAGCGGACCGTCGCGGCGCGCGCGCTCGAGCAGGCGCGGTGCCGAGGCGAGGTTGTGGGTGCCAAAGACCACGTCCACCCAGCCTGCGCGTTCCAGGATCTCGCCCCGATCCTTCTGGGCCATGCACCCGCCGACGGCGATCTGCATCGAAGGGCGCTGCTCCTTGAGGCTCTTCAGTTGGCCGAGGGCGCTGTAGAGCTTCAGGTCCGCGTTCTCGCGGATGGTGCAGGTGTTGAAGATGACGACGTCGGCCTCGGCGTCGCTCGTCGCGGGGACCATGCCGTCTTCAACCATGAGACCCGCCAGACGTTCCGAATCGTGTTCGTTCATCTGGCACCCGAAGGTCCGAATCGCGAATGTTTTCGGTGTTTCCACCGCCCCAGCCTACTGAGCGACCACCGCGTCAGCGCTGGCGGCGTCGTAGGTCACCCCGGCCCCCGCGATCACCACGCAGATCATGCCCAGCGCGTCCCAGGGCGTGATGCCCTGATTGAGCAGGATGAACCCGATGCCGAAGGCCATGGCCGGATCCAAGGCGAAAATGACCCCCGCCGTCGCGGGACGGAGTCGTCGCAGGGCCTGCAGCTCGAAAGCGAACCCCAGCACGATCGCCATCACCGCGACCAGCGACAAACGCAGCAAGACGCTCGGATGACTGAACACGAATGACGACGATCCGAGCGACATGGGCAGCGTCAAGATGCCGCTGACGGTCATCGAAACCGCGAGGCCGCCGAAACCCTCGGCCTGGCCCCCCACCCGGTGGGCGGCGAACACGTAGCCGGCCCACCCGAGACCAGATCCCGCGGCGAACGCCACACCCCAGAAGTTCAGTCCGGCCCCCGGGCGGGCGATGGCCAGCACGCCGATACCGGCGAGCGCCACGAAAGCGAGGTGGCGCGGCGTCCGCTTCCCCAGCGCCGAGACGAGGAAGGGCCCCAGGTACTCGATGGCGACCGCCGCCCCCAGGGGTATGCGCGCGAGCGACTGGTAGAAACACTGGTTCATGAAGGCCACCGAACCACCGAGGGTGAACGCCCACATCCACTGATGGCGGCTCCAGCCCCGGACGTTCGGTCGTACGAATACGAGCAACACCACCGCACCGATCAAGATGCGCCACGCACTCGCGGCCGACGGCGCCATCACCCCGAACAGTCCCGACGCGATCGCCGCCGACCATTGCATGATCGTGGCGCCGAGCAACATGAAGCCGACGCCGCCCACCGCGCGCGTTCGACTCGAGGTCGATGCCCCGTTCAACGAGTCACCAGCCCGGTGCGGTCCGCTTCGAGGACATGCACCGTTCCGGCGACAGCGTGTTCGATGAGAAAGTCCCGCGCCGCGGTCGCGACGTCGTCGGCGGTGTCAGTGGTCACTAGTGCGAGCATGGTCGAGCCGGCACCGGACCAGCAGGTCCCCGCCGCGCCCGCCAGACGCAGGTTCTCGAGCAGTGGCGCGGCGAAGGGCAGAAGACTCATCCGATACGGCTGGTGCAAGTGGTCCTCCATCGCCGAGGCCACGAATGAGTGGTGGTCGGCCAGACCCGCGATCAGCAGACCCATCGAGTTCAGATTGTGCACGGCGTCGGCGAACGGCACCTGTTTGGGCAATACGCGTCGCGCGTCGACCGTCGCCAGTTCCTGCTCGGGGATGACCACGACGAAGCGCCACGCCTCGTCGAGGGGCAGCGACCTCGCGACGATGCCATCGTGTTCGTGCACGCTCGCCACCACCAGCCCGCCCATCAAGGAGGCGGCGGCGTTCTCGGCGTGTCCGTCCACTTCGGTCCCAATAGCCAATGGGTCCGCGGCGCCCGCGGCGGCGGCGGCGGCGATTGCGAGCGCCGCCGACGATCCGAGCCCGCGCGACAACGGGATGTCGGACTTTACGTGGATCTTGAAGTTCGTGTGGCCGAGCACCCGCTGGGCGATTCGCGCACCCAGGTGACTCGGGTCGTCGAACAATCCAGCCCCGAAGCCCTCACTGGTGATCGCAAAGGCCGCGGCGGGCTCGACCGAAACCTCGATGTAGAGGTTCAGCGCCACCGCCAAGGTGTCGAAACCGGGTCCCAGGTTGGCCGATGAAGCGGGAACACGTGCGAGCATGGTGTCAGCGTAGGCGTTGCCAGATGGTGGGTGGGGCGACCGACCGGCCCGCCACGAGCTCGTAACGGTGCGTGTCGAGTCCGTGCACCACCAGCCAGCCGACCGGCTGGCCGGAGCGGACGGGAGCGGTGAAGTTGCGCACGAACGCGTAGGTCACGAGTCGTCCTTGCGAGGCCCACCAGGTGACCCGGTGTCGGTGCGCGAGCACGACCGGGGTGGTGGACGTGCCCCAGCCGAGGTGGCCCACCACGGTGCCGCGCTCGAAGACGGCGAGCCGCCGGTTCGCCAACGCCGAGTTCGCCAACGCGAGCGCGGCCGAACCGGCCGGGGTGAGCATGTCGCCGGTGCGCTGGCCGAGGATGACCGAGTAGACGATGCGCTGCTGCCCGTTCAGCTGGAACGTCATGGCCATCACGTCACAGCCCCCGGCGGCGTCGGTCCGACCCGACTTCACACCGATCACGTTGTCCAGACCCACCAGCGGCGTGAAGGAGTTCAACGTTCCAGCAACCGGCAACGTGACGCTCGGCTGGACGACGATGGCGCGAACGATGGGTGAGCGCATGAGTATCGCCGCCAAACGCGCCTGGTCGAGGGCCGTCGACACCGATGCCGCGGAGTATCCCGACTCATCGGCGTAGTGGGTCGACGTCAATCCGAGCGACGCCGCGGTCGAATTCATCCGGTCCACGAAGGCGCTCGAGGAGGGTGACACCATGCTCGACAGGATCATGGCGTAGTTGCCGGCCGAGTGCACCAGCATGCCGCTGAGCAGGACGGACTCACAGAGTTGTTCACCGACCGCCACCAGCGCACTCGACTGATCCGTCGAGTTCATCTGCGCAAAGGTCGCGACATCGCCGGGCGTCACGGTGACGCACGGTCCAGTCTCTCCCGGCGCCAACGGCAGAGCCTGGAGGGTGACGTAGGCCGTCATCATCTTGGTCAGGCTGGCGATGGGCACGACGTGATCGTTCCAGCTCTTAGTCACACCGAGCGACGGGATGTACAGCGCCGCGCTGCCGGTGTTCGGCCACGCGAGTGGCGTCGCCCCGTTCGTCGTCGCAACCACGGGTCGCATGGTCATGGTGAAGTCCGACGGGCCATGCAACAGCGGCAGCTGCATGGCGACGATGAGGCCAACGGCGATGGCGAGACCCAGCACCATCGATACGAATCGAGTGAAGAGGCCGAACAATGCGGGCCGACGTCGGCGTCTACGCGGGGCCACGGATTACAGCGACGTCTGCTGGTCGTACTCTTCGAGCGTCATCAGCACCTTTCGCGCCTTCGAGCCATCGCCGGGAGCGACGATGCCTTCCTCCTCGAGCTGATCCATGATTCGACCCGCTCGGGCGAAGCCCACACGGAGTTTGCGCTGCAGCATCGACGTCGAACCGGACTGGGTGCGCACCACCAATTCGCGCGCCTGCTTCAGGATCTGGTCGTCATCGTCCCCACCACTGCCGCCGGCGGTGCCGTTGCGACCGACGGGGACGTCGAGCGCCACCACGTTCTCGCGACGACCGCCCTGGGCCCGCCAGGCTTCGACCACACGGTGGACCTCTTCCTCGGAAACCCACGGTCCCTGGAGACGGCGCGCGATATTGGACGACGCCGTGACGAGCAGCATGTCGCCCTTGCCGATGAGCCGCTCGGCGCCGCCCTGGTCCAGGATCACGCGGCTGTCCGCCAGTGAGGACACGGCGAAAGCGATGCGGCTGGGCACGTTGGCCTTGATGACGCCCGTGATGACGTCGACGCTCGGGCGTTGGGTGGCGAGCACCAGATGGATGCCCACGGCGCGAGCCATCTGGGCGATGCGCACCACGGACTCTTCGACGTCGCGGGCGGCGACCATCATGAGATCGTTCAGCTCGTCGACGACGATCACGATGTAGGGCAACTGCTCGGGACCGGGCGACGCCGGCACGTCAGATTCGAGTCCCGTCGCTCGCTCGATGGCGTCGGCGACCTGTTCGGCAACCGTCGGTTCGGGCACGAGTTCGCCACGCGCGATCATCTGCTGGTAACTGGTGATGTCACGCGCGCCACTCTCGGCGAGCAAGTCGTAACGGCGCTCCATCTCCTTCACGGCCCAGGACAGCATGCCGGCGGCCTTCTTCGGATCGACGACCACCGGGGCGAGCAGGTGTGGCAGGTCATTGTACTGACCCATTTCGACGCGCTTGGGGTCGACCAGCAGCAGTCGCAGTTGGTCGGGGGTGGCACGCATCACGAGCGAGGTGACCATGGAATTGATGCACGAACTCTTACCCGCGCCGGTGGCCCCCGAGATCAACACGTGCGGCATCTCGCCCAGGTTTACGACGACGGTCTTGCCCGAGATATCCCGACCGATCGGCACGTCGAGGGGATGATGTGCGGCGACGGCCTCTTCGGAGGCCAGCAGGTCGCCCAGGGCGACGAGGGTGCGCTGTCGATTCGGGACTTCGACGCCGATGGCCGAGCGTCCCGGAATCGGCGCCAGAATCCGGACCTCGGGCGAGGCCATGGCGTAGGCGATGTCCTTGTTGAGTGACGTGACGCTCGCCACTTTGACACCGGGTCCGAGTTCGAGTTCGTAGCGGGTGACCGTCGGTCCGACCGTGAAGCCCACGAGCGTTGTGTCGACTCCGTGGGCGGCGAGTGCCTCGACCAGTTCCGCGCCGAGCGCTTCGATGGCGGCGCGGTCCTGTCGCTGCTCGCGCGTGCGAACCAGCAGCGCCGGGTTCGGCAGCTCCCACTCCCCCGAGAGGACCCGGGTCATCGTCACCGGAGCGACCGTTGGCTTCGCCGGCACCCCGACCGGTTCCAGGGGGACGGTCTGCTCCTCGTATTCGTTCGTGTACTCCGAGAATCCGTCGTCGGAGGGGCCGCCTTCACTCTCATCGTCGCCGGACGCTGACTCCACCACCGGCTCGGGCTGGCGCCGCCGTGTCCGACGGGCCGGGGACTCAACGGCGATCTCATCCTCGGCGCCGTCGGCGTCACCGTAACCGAGGTCGTCCTTCGGTCGCGCAGTCCACCACCGCGACAAGTGCGAGGTGAGCCAGCGCACCACCACGGCAGCCGCCGCGAAGAGCGCCCGCAGGCCAATCCCGGTGCCCACCATGACGGCCACCACCAGCAGGGCGATGAGCAGGATCGTCGCGCCGGCGATGCCAATGGCCTTGTGCAGACCTCCGCCCACGAGGACACCGAGCCATCCGCCCGCTTGGGCGAGCGTGTGGGTGTCCGCGTGCAGACCCGGTCGTCCCGAGGCGAGGTCGCTCAATCCGCACACACCGAACAGCGCCAGGGCGACGCCCCAGCTCAGTCGGGGCCGGTCGACGTCGACCTTGCCCCAGATGAGAGCCGCGCCGAGCCCGAGCAACATCACGGGCAGCGCGAACCGCCCGACTCCTAACGCGAGCGACAGGACCTTGGCGACCCCGCGACCCACCGGGCCCAGGGCCCCCGCTTCGGCCAGGGCCACGAAGAAACCGAGGACCACGAGCACGACCACGACGAGGTCACGAGCGTGGCGCTGCCAGACGCTCGGCGAACTCGGCGCCGACCGAGGACGCGTCGGGCCGCGACCCGCCGTCTTCTTCACCGGCTTGCTCTGATGTCGTGCCTTCGCCACAACCATCCAACTTACCGAACGGGAGTTCGTCGTCGGTGCCACCGACGCTGACCAGCGATGCTCCGGGCCGCGCGCTGTCTAGGCTGGCCCGGTGAACTCGACCCCCCACGAATCCTCGATAGAACTCGCCCAACGACTCGATGTCAGCGCCGTCGTCGCCCACGTCGTCTCCGCCACCGCGCTCAGCCCGACGCTGCACGAGGTGGTCATCGGCCACGCCGCAAGTGTCGCGGGTCAACCGGGTAACGACGTGATGGTCCGCCTCGTCGACGCGAAAGGCAAGTTCGTGCGGCGTCGCTACAGCGTGCGCGCCGTCGACCCCGTGCTCGATCAGCTGACCCTGTGGGTGACGACCGCTCACGAGGGTCCGGGTGCGCAGTGGGCGCGGACCGCCCAGCCCGGCGACGAAGTCGACCTCGTCGGACCACGGGGCAAGTTCACCCTCGACCCCATGGCCGACTGGCACCTGTTCGTCGGCGACACCAGCGGCCTCGGTGCCTTCTACCGCATGGCCCAGAGCATCGAAGTGCCCGGGCGGGCGGTCTTCGTCGTGGAGATCAACTCGCCCGAGGACGCCCTGACCGCCCCGTTTGACGAGGGACTCGGCGTCACGGGAATCTTCATCGACCGTCAGGGCCGCGCCATGAGCGACGCCGCGGGCATCCTCAGTGGACTCGCCGCCTTCGAACTCCCCACCGGCGAGGGCCACGGCTACCTGTTCGGTGAATTCAACGTGATGAAGGCGGCCAACGCCGCACTCCTTGACCGCGGACTCACCGAAACCCAGATCAGCCGCAAGGCGTTCTGGCGCACTGGACGCAACAACGCCGACCACGGCGAGCCCGACAAGAGCGAGTCGTAGACCGGCAGTTGGGCTAGAGAGCGACGATCGCCGTCAGGAGCACTGGCTGACGGCGGTACTTCTGACCCAGAAGTCGGCCGGCGGCGCGCTGGGCCACCTTGTTCAAGGAATCGGCGTCGCGGTTGCCCTCACGCAGTGCGGAATCGATGGCGCCGCGCACTTCATTGGTGACCCCCTCGAGTAACCCACGGTCGTGCTCGCCCTCGAACCACCCGCGTGCGGTCAGTCGAATCGGCTGGACGATGGTGCCGCGTTCGAGGTCGATACCCGCCGAAATCTGCAGTACGCCGTACTCCGCGAGCATCCGACGCTCTTCGAGTGGTCGTTCGTCCAGGTCTCCGGCGCTCCCGTCGATGTAGTGGAATCCGGCGGGCACTTGACCCGCCCGGCGGATTCCCGCCGGGGTGATCTCGACCTGATCCCCGTCCTCGCAGATCAGCACGTGCTTCGGACTCAGCCCCATGGAAGTGGCGAGTTCGGCGTGGTGAACCATATGGCGGTACTCGCCGTGGACTGGCACAAAGTTCTTCGGGCGCAACAACTGGTGATACGTGCGCAACTCGCCCTGGCGGGCGTGACCCGAAGCGTGGACCGGCTCGTTGCCCGAGTGGATCACTTCGGCTGCGGCCCGATGCAGATCGTCGATCACCCGACCGACGGTCCACTCGTTGCCCGGGATCGGATGCGAACTCAGTACGACGGTGTCGTCGGGGCCGACCTTCATGAACCGGGCGTCGCCACGCGACAGCTTCGCGAGCGCCGCGAGGGGCTCGCCCTGACTGCCGGTGCAGATCACGCACACCTCACCCGGCGGGTACCGGTCGATGTTCTCGACGTCGATGAGGTCGGCCGCGTCGACGCGCAGCAGATTCAGCTTGCGCGCCAACTTGACGTTCGCTTCCATGGAGCGTCCCATCAGGACGATCTTGCGATTCTGTCCCTTGGCCACGTCCATGATCTGCTGGACGCGGTGGATGTGGCTCGCGAAACAGGCGACGACCATGCGACGCTCGGGGCGCTCGAGAAAGAGTCGTCGCAGTGCACCACCGACCGATCGCTCCGAAGCGGTGAACCCCGGCTCCTCGGCGTTGGTGGAGTCACAGAGCAAGAGGGCGATGCCTTCGTCACCGAGTGCGGCCAGGCGGGCGATGTCGGTGCGTCGATTGTCGATGGGTGTCAGGTCGAGTTTGAAGTCCCCCGAGTGGACCACGATGCCCTCGGCCGTGCGAAAGGCCAACGCGTGGGCGCTCGGGACCGAGTGGGTGACCGGGATGAACTCGACTTCGAAGGGGCCGATCTTGCGGCGTTCGCCGTCGGCGACTTCGATGAAGGTGAGATCCTTGGCCACCTTCGCCTCGGTGAGTCGGTGACGGGCGAAACCCAGCGTCAACGCCGAGCCGTAGATGGGCACGTTGATGTCCTTCACCAAGTAGCGCAGTGCCCCGGTGTGGTCCTCGTGGCCGTGGGTCAGCACGATCGCGTCGACGCGGTCCTTGCGCTCGATGAGCCAGCGGAAGTCGGGCAGGATCAGATCCACGCCGTACATGTTGGGTTCTGGGAACATCAGGCCCGCGTCAATGACGACGATGCGACCATCCTGTTCAATCGCGGCGCAGTTGCGGCCGATCTCGCCGAGTCCGCCGAGGAACGTGATGCGGACGCGACCCTTAGCCACGGGACGACCGGAGGACGGCGAGGATATCGGCAGCGGCGGAATCGAGCGCTTCATCGCTCGGTCCGTGCGGCGCGCGACATTGGCCGACGGCGACGCCCAGCGCGCGCATCACGGCCTTGGTCGGCATGGGGTTCGGGTAGGCCTCGGTGCCCTCGAAGGCGCAACTGGCGGCGATGAGTTCGTTCAACCGACGCGCCTCATCCCAGTGCCCGCCCAGCACGTTGCGCACGATGCCGGCGAACTCCGGTCCGGCCCAGTGGGCGGCGACCGAGACGATGCCCACGGCCCCGACGGACAGGAACGGCAACAGTAGCGAGTCGTCGCCGCTGTAGAGGTCGAGCCGGTCCCCGAGGACCGCCTTGGTGTGGGCCGCCGACACGAGGTCGGCCGACGCATCCTTCAGGGCCACGATGTTCGGATGACGCTCGACCAATCCAATCGTCGTGGCCGAGGTGATCTTGCGGCCGGTGCGCGACGGGATGTCGTAGAGCATGATGGGCAAGTCGGTGCTCTGGGCCACCGCGGAGAAGTGGGCGGCGATGCCGGCCTGATTGGGCCGCGCGTACGCCGGCGTGGTGGCGAGCACACCACTCGCGCCGGTCGCGGCGACCAATCGAGTCAGGGCCACCGAACGGGCGGTGTCGGACGACGTGGAACCGGCGAGCACCGGCACTTCGACGGCCCCGGCGATGCACGCGAAGAGTTCGAGCTTCTCCTCGTCCGATAGCGAGGTCCCCTCGCCGGTCGATCCGGCGATGACCAGACCCTCGGTGCCCTCGTGGACCAACCGATCGGCCAATTCAATCGCGACGTCGAAATCAATGGACCCGTCGGGCGCGAAGGGCGTCACCATAGCGGTGAGCACGCGTCCGAATTGAGGAGTCTTCATACAACGAAGTTACCAGTCCCCACTTGGACGATTGGCCGCTAGAGAATGAGCGACTGGATGCCGTCGATCAAGCGTGGCGTGGCATCGACCGCGCCGACCGCCAACGCAACCCCCTGGACGAAACTCTGGCGGTCGAAGGAATCATGCCGGATCGTCAGCCCCTCACCGGGACCGCCGAAGAGCACCTCCTGGTGGGCGACCAAGCCGGGCAGACGCACCGAGTGGATCTTGATGCCGCCGGGCGCCTCCGCGCCCCGAGCACCCGCAATCGTCTGGCGAATCGTGGGATCCTCAAGGGGCGCCTTGCCCGCGGCGGCGCGGGCGGCGGCGATGTCGCGGGCGGTCGAGATTGAGGTTCCCGAGGGGGCGTCCACCTTGCGGTCGTGGTGGAGTTCGATGATCTCGACGCGATCGAAATAGGGCGCAGCCAGGGCCGCGAACCGTTCACTGAGCACGGCGCCGATTGAGTAGTTCGAGGCGATGACGACGCCCACGCGTTCGGCGGCGGACTGGACGGCGGCGCGTTGGACGTCGTCGAGACCCGTGGCTCCAACGACCAATCCGACACCGTGTCGGGCGCACCACTCGGCCGAGTGGACCACGCCCTTCGGCGTGGAGAAGTCGACCACGACGTCGACGTCGACCCCCTCGAGGTCATCGAGGGTCGCGTAGTACCGGGCGCCCATGAGCTCACGGGGCTCGTGCACGTCTATCAGGGCCACGACGTCCACCTCGTTCAGCACCGCGAGGCCCTGGGCCAGCGCCTGGCCCATCCGGCCCGCGCCGCCGACAATCGCCACTCGCTTCACGCACGCACCTTACTGTTTCGCTTCCGACGCGGCCGGCCACGCGAGTACGCCAGCGCCACGGCCCAGGCGACCAGACCCGCACTGGTGCCGGCGATGCCACTCTCGATGTAGGGAGCGTGATAGTGGAAATGCACCTCCCACGTTCCCGACGGCACGGTCACCTGCTGGATCAGTCCGGATCGCATGACGACCAGCGATCGGATCTCGCCGGTCGCGCGATTCAACGCCGTGGCGCGCCATCCCGCCAGCCACGCCTGCGAACGTTTCAGCACCGTTGACCGCGTCACGCGGACCGTGATCCACGAGTCGCCCCAGCCGGAATTCTTCATGGTGAGAATCTTCGAGCTGGACACGTTGTTGCCAAACCAGGCGATGGGTCGCACGTGCGACGCCTTGAAGATCGCGAGCGTACCCACCGTGTCAGTGATGTGCCACAGCGGTGACGACAGCGCCTGCTGGAACGGTGTGTTCAGTTGATAGGTGGCGCTCGATGCACCCGCCACGGCGACGGTCGTCGACGAGATCTTGGCTCCTGCGGGCGCGTCGATCTGCACTCCCGACGAGAGCTTTGCACTGCGGGCGAAATCGAAGAAGTTGATCGTTTCGCCCTGTTGGCGGACGGTCGGACCATATGGCCGTCCAGACGCATCGAGCAGGCGAGCCGAGATCACCCCCGTCGAGACCCGATGACCGTTGAACCCCTGGACGGTGATGTTGCGCACCGCCAGCATCTGACCGAAGTAGCGCTGCGTGCGGATGTTGCTCTTCACCGGAAGACACCGCAGGGATCGACTCGATCCGAGTGACAGCGGCGTGGCCAATTCCGTGTTCGAGATCGCGAACGAGGCGAGCCGCAACTGGATAAAGGTCCCGTCGGCGAGCTTGCAGGGATCGAGGCTGAACATCGGGTGCGACGCGGTCACGTTCCCGTAGACCTGCTCGATCAGGGAGCCGTAGCCCTGAATGCTCGGAATCTCGGTGAACACGTTCAAGTTCGGCGAGCCGAGGTCCTCGAACTGGTCTTGGTGATTTCCCGAAGGGTCGACCAACGCGAATCGTCCAAACCCACCTAGCAGGGCCGTCACACTCGAGCGCGAGGGCATGTAGTTGACGTGACCCGGGACGAATCCGGTCGCGGAGAACAGCAGGAACACCAGCACGTCAAGAGCAGTGATCGCGCTCAACCACCGAACAATGTACGCCGAGCGTGTGAATCGAACCAGCAGCACGATGATCGAACCACCGATCAACAGCTGGAGCAGGAGCGTTGGCGTCTCGTACCGTGCCCGGTCGGTCGAACCCGTCCACGCGCCGAGTTGGGCGACGATCCACGGACCCGCCACCAGCATGGCCACCGACAGGGCGGCGGCGATCGCGGCCGGGATCAGCGTGACCACCCGGCGCCGTCCAAGTAGTCCGGCGCCGGCCACGTCACGTGCCTCGAGTCGGTCCAACCACCATCCGAGCAGGGCGGTCGCCCCCAGGTCCACGAGGATGATATTGCGGCTCTGCAAGCGAGTGCTGCCAAAGAGTGGGATGTGCTGGAAGACATGCCCGAGCGGGGTGAAACTTCCCCACGAGGCGAAGAGGCCGACCACGACGAGCACGAAATAGACCACGTAGGTCCGGTCTTCCCCGCGCCACCCTCGCCGAGTCCAGCGAGCGAGGAAGGCGAACACCGCCACCAGAGCGAGGATGCCGGTGTAGCCCGTCACCTCGGGCAAGTTGTAGTTGGCGAAGAAGGTGGGCTGGTGCAATACGCCGTTGCCGCCGACGATCGTCTGGTCGAACAGCATCGATGTCCAGCGAACCGGCAAGGATCCCGCGCCGAAGAAGCTGTAGGAGATGGACGAGCGCTGGGACTGTGTGATGAATTTCCAGCCCGGCAACATCTGGGCAAGCCCGATCATGACACCCCAGCCCGTCGCCAGGATGACGCCGGCCCCGAACGTCACCTTGTTGCGCGAGCCCCTTGGTTGATGTGCACCGCGAACAAAGAGCAGCGTCGCGCTCACCAGGACGGTGACGAGTTCCAGTTCGGCGATGGCGCGTGGCTCACCGCTGAGACACGCGAGTCCCCAGAGGGCGGCGACACCCAGCGCACCGGGCAGGCCAGCGCGCGCGTGGCTCGTCCATGGTGCGTCGTGGGCCACACCACGCAGCGCCCTCGCCATCGAAAAGAGGGCCAGGATCATCCACGGCAGCAGCGCGTATCCCTGGATAACTCCGAGGTGCACCAACTGACCGACCATCGCACCGCTGTAGGCGAACACCAGGGCGGCCACGGCTGACGACATGGTACGCAGGCCGTGCCAGCGAAGCAGGGCGAACAGACCGAGGGCCGCCGCTACGTACACCGCGACCAGATTCAGCACCCAAGCGAGGACCGCGGGCAGGAACACGAAGAGCATGGTCATCGGGAATAGAGACCCCGCGTTCATTCCGCCGAGCAACGGTGTCCCGGAGTTGGCGAGCGGGTTCAATAGGGGCAGGTGCCCCGAACGAATCTGCTGACCCGTCAGCACCCGCAGGGGGAAGTTCTGGATCAGATTGTCCTGGGCGATCGCGGGATGTCCCAGCAGGGCCGGGATCCCGAAGAGCAGCAGGGGCAGAACGATCATCAGGCTGACGGCCCACCGATCGGCGCGACTCATTGGACGCCACCACCTGGTCGTGGGTGGATTCATCGCCTCGGACACTTCCTTACGCTACGAAAGAAACGGGGCCCGCGCCGCACGAGTCACGCAGACTCGGCGGCACGGGCCCCATCGGAAAACTAACGACGACGTGGACGCGGACTGCGACGTCCGCCACCATCTCCATCGGACAGCGACGGGCCGCCAGGACCCAGGTCACCGATCGCGTCGGCGAGTTCGGCCTCAAAGGACGCTTCAAACGACGACGAGGGGGCGGGACGCGACGAACCGGCAGTGTCGCGTGGCGCACGGTCGCGGTCACGACCACCACGGTCGCCACCACGGTCACTGCCACGACCGCCACGGTCGCCACGGTCGCCACGGTCACGATCGCCGCTCTCGCGCGGCGCGCGCGAACGGGGCTCGCTTTCCTCGGTCACCATGTCGGCGTACTCGCCGGCGAGTGAGAGCGAGACCTTGCCCTGGGGGTCGATGTCATCGACCTTCACTTCGATGGCCTGACCCAACTCGAGAACGTCCTCCACCTGGCCGATGCGCTTGCCATCGTTGAGGGGCGACATCTTGGAGATGTGCAACAGACCATCACGGCCGGGCATGATGCTCACGAACGCGCCGAACTTGGCGAGGTTGACGACGCGACCCTGATAGGTCGCACCGATTTCGGGCGTGGGCGGGTCCAGGATGAGGGCAATGCGACGACGGGCCTCTTCGACCGCGCGTCCGTCCTTGGCCCCGATGGTCACGGTGCCGACGACGCCGTCGTCGTCGACCGCAATGTCCGCACCGGTCTCCTGCTGCAGGGTGTTGATGACCTTGCCCTTCGGTCCGATGACCTCACCGATCTTGTCGATCGGGATCTCGAGCGACACGATCTTGGGCGCTACGTCGGCGACCGCCGGGCGAGGCTCGGCGATCGTGTCGGTGATCACCTTGAGGATCTGCAGTCGGGCTTCTTTCGCCTGGTGCAGTGCCTTGGAGAGCACGTCGGCCGGCAGGCCGTCGATCTTCGTGTCGAGTTGCAGGGCAGTGACCGCGTCCGAAGTGCCGGCGACCTTGAAGTCCATGTCGCCAAAGGCGTCCTCGGCTCCCAGGATGTCAGTCAACGTGACGTAGGTGCCGCCGTCGTAGACCAGGCCCATCGCGATACCGGCGACGGGGGCCTTGATCGGCACACCGGCGGCCATCAACGACAGGGTCGAGCCACAGACCGACGCCATTGACGTCGAACCGTTCGACTGCAGGACGTCAGAGACGACGCGCAGGGTGTAGGCGAAGTCCTGCTCGCTCGGCAACACGGGGATGAGCGCACGTTCGGCCAACATGCCGTGGCCGACCTCGCGGCGCTTGGGCATGCCCACGCGACCGGTCTCGCCCACCGAGTACGGGGGGAAGTTGTAGTGATGCATGTATCGACGGAACTCATCGGGGGTGATGGTGTCGAGCAGCTGACGCATGCGGGGCATGCCGAGCGTTGTCACGTTGACCACCTGGGTCTCGCCGCGCTGGAAGAGCGCCGAACCGTGGGTCATCGGAAAGAGGTCGATCTCGGCCGACAGCGGACGGATGTCCGTCACGGTGCGACCGTCGATACGCACGCCCTCGTCGACGATGCGACGACGGACGATCTTCTTGGTCAGCGACTTGACGGCGGCCTTGATCTCACCGCCACGGTCGGGGAAGACCGAGGAGAGCTGATCGATGATCGCCATCGTGGCAGTGTCGAGCGCCTCGTTGCGCGCTGTCTTGGTCGTGAGCTTGTTGGCCTCGGCGAGGGCGTCGTAGCCGATCGTCTCGACCTGGGCGTAGACGTCGTCCTGGTAGTCGCTGACCACCTTGTACTCCATGGCCTTGATCGGTCCACGAGCGGCGATGAAGTCCTTGACCAGTTGGCGCTGGAGGTTGATCGACTCGCGGATCCACAGCTTGGACGCTTCGAGACCAGCGGAGAGGACCTCTTCACTGACCTTGGGGGCTCCGTCGGCGTACATCTCGAACGAACCCTCGGTGCCGCCGGCCTCGACCATCATGATGGCGATGTCGGTCTCGGAGGAATCGCTCAGTGCGCGTCCGGCAACGACCAGTTCGAAAGTGGCGGCGTCGCCCTCGGCGAAGGTCGGGTGCGGTGCCCACTTGCCCTCAACGGTGTAGGCCATGCGCACGGCGCCAATGGGCCCATCGAAGGGGATACCGGAGATCATCAGCGCGGCCGACGCGGCGTTGATGGCCAGCACGTCATGCGGATTCTCCTGGTCAGCGCTGAATATCGTGCCGACGACTTGGACCTCGTTGCGGAAACCCTTGGGGAACGAAGGGCGCAGCGGACGGTCGATGAGTCGGCAGGTCAGAACGGCCTGGTCGGAGGGCTTGCCCTCGCGACGGAAGAAGGCGCCCGGAATCTTGCCGGCGGCGTAGGCGCGCTCTTCGATGTCAACGGTCAGCGGGAAGAAGTCGATCCCCTCGCGAACTGACTTGGCGGCGGCTACCGTCGCCAGCATCATGGTGTCCCCGATTCGGGCTACTACTGCCCCGTCGGCGAGTTGGGCCAGGCGACCGGCTTCAAAACTCAGTGTCTTTTCGGTGCCCGTAATCGGGCTACTTACGCGGATTGCGTCAGTCATGGAATTGCTCCTATTTGGTTAGCAACACTCCGCCCGGATCCCAGTGGGCAACCTTCGCGTGGGCGACTGTTCTCCACTGGCCTCCGAGGCCTCGGATGTGTTGAACACGCCGACGGTGTCGACGTGCATCTCGGCTAGCGACGAATGCCGAGACGACCGATCAAAGCG
>Ga0307377_10002323_pt1 | contig 22504 bp, 22 predicted proteins | sample TR3MG_FD_202535 | JGI IMG/M metagenome (GOLD analysis project Ga0307377, IMG submission 202535) | Soil microbial communities from Risofladan, Vaasa, Finland - TR-3 | ecosystem: Environmental > Terrestrial > Soil > Coastal area > Acid sulfate soil | place: Finland: Risofladan, Vaasa | collected...
GCACCGTAGCGCGGAACATTTCGTGGTCTTCGCGGTAGACGCTGCGGGTAATCATTCCGGGAGCATTCATATCATTGAACCTCTAAGTATTGTCATTCTGAGGCCACAGGCCGAAGAATCTGCTTCTTGCGCCCTACGAAAAGCAGATTCCTCGCTTCGCTCGGAATGACAGAATTGGGATTATCAGAGTTGTCGGTCAAACAAACTGCTCGCCCGCCTGCGCCTTGGCGCGCACGATGTTCGGGCAGGCGTAACGCTCGCCGTACTTCGCCGCGAGTTCATCGGCGCGCGCGGCGAATTTCGCCAGGCCTACGCAATTGATGAACTGCAGCGCGCCGCCGGTCCAGGCGGGAAAGCCGATGCCGAATATCGAACCGACGTTCGCCTCTGCAACGCTGCGGATGACGTTTTCTTCAAAGCAGCGCGCCGCTTCGATCGCCTGGATATACAGGATACGGTCCTTCAGCTCCTGCATGTCCCAGGCGATGCCGGGCTTCTCGAACATGCGCTTCAATTCGGGCCAGAGGAATTTCTCGCCATCCGCGGGATATTCGTAGAAGCCGGCGCCGCCGGCGCGCCCCGGGCGCTTGAATTCGTCGACCATGCGATCGATCAGCGCGAACGCCGGGTGCTGCCGGTACGCCTTGCCCTCCGCCGCGAGATCGGCCATCGCCTGCTTGCGCACCATTTGCGAGAGTCTGAGCGACACCTCGTCGGCGACCGCGAGCGGCCCCACCGGCATGCCGGCTTGGCGCGCGGCGTTCTCGATCACCGGCGCGGGAATGCCTTCGAGCAGCATCGCCTGGCCCTCGCTGACCCAGGTGCCGAACACGCGGCTGGTGAAAAAGCCGCGCGAGTCGTTGACCACGATCGGGGTCTTGCCGATTTGCTGCACGTAGTCGAAGGCACGCGCGAGCGTCGCATCCGACGTCGCTTTGCCGACGATGATCTCGACCAGCTGCATCTTGTCCACCGGAGAGAAAAAATGCAGGCCGACGAAGCGCTCGGGGTGCTGCGCGGCCTGGGCGAGCCCTGTGATCGGCAGGGTCGAGGTGTTGGAAGCGAATATGCCCTCGGCCGCCAGCTTGGGCTCGGCCTCCCTGGTGACTTGCGCCTTCAGCTCGCGGTTTTCGAACACTGCTTCGACGATGAGGTCGCAGCCGGCGAGATCGTCTGCCGATGCAGTGGGCTTGATCAGGTCCAGCGTTCGCTTTGCGCCGGCTTCGTCGGCGCGGCCCTGCTTGATGCGCTTTTCCAGCAGCTTCGCGCTATAGGCTTTGCCCTTCTCCGCCTGCTCCGGCGTAAGGTCCTTCAGCACGCAGGGAATGCGGCGCGACGCGTTGGCCCAGGCGATGCCGGCGCCCATCAGGCCGGCGCCGAGTATGCCTATCTTGCTCGCCGTCCATTTCGGTACGCCGTTCGGGCGCGATCCACCGGACTTGATCGCGTTGAGATTGAAGAAAAAGGCAGTGATCATGTTGCGCGCGACCTGCCCGGTCATGAGCTTGGCGAGGTAGCGCGACTCATTGCGCATGGCGGAGTCGAAATCGGTCAGCGTGCCTTCGACCGCGCAGGCGAGTATCGCCTCGGGCGCCGGATACAGGCCGCGCGTTTTCTGCGTCAGCACCGCAGGCGCCGCGACCACCAGCGTGCCGGCAGCGGGAGAGCGCGCGCCGCCGCCGGGTATCCTGTAATCCTTGCGGTCCCAGGGTTGTTTGGGTTCCGGGTTCGCCACGATCCACGCGCGCGCATGCTCGAACAGGGCGCCGCGTTCGGACACGAGCTCGTCGACGAGTTTCAGTTGCAGCGCCTCGGTCGGACGCATGAGTTTGCCTTCGGCCAGCAGCGGCAGCGCCGCCGGCAGGCCGAGCAGGCGCACCATCTTGGTCACGCCGCCCCCGCCCGGCAGCAGCCCCAGGCTCACCTCGGGACAGCCGAGCTCGATCTTCGCGTCGTCGACGCAGATACGCCAGTGCGCGGCGAGACAAATCTCCCAGCCGCCGCCCAGCGCGGCGCCGTTGATCGCCGCCACCACCGGCCGGCCGAGGAGTTCGAGCTTGCGGAACGCCGCCTTGACCGCCTCGATGCCGCGGTACACCTGCGGCGCGTCCTTTTCGTTCAGGCGCAGCACACCCTTCAGGTCGGCGCCGGCGAAGAAACTGATCTTGGCCGAGGCCAGGATCACGCCGCGCAGCCGGTCCTTTTCCGCGACCACGCGCTCGACGCAGGCAATGAAATCCTCATGCCAAGCCTGTGACATGGTGTTGACCGGCCCGTCGGGGCTGTCGAACGTCAGGGTGACGATGCCCTCGGCATCGGTTTCGTAGCGTATTTGGTTCATAGTCTTTGTTCTCGGGGAGTATCAAATTGATTTGTCATTCCGACGGCGTCCCCCAGGAGGACTTCCTTCGGGGCGAAGCCGGAGGAATCCGCTGTTGCGTCGAACGAGAAGCAGATTCCTCGGGCTCTGCCCTCGGAATGACAGATAAAAGGCGGCTTAGTTACAGCCGTTCAATAATGGTGGCGATGCCCATGCCCCCGCCTATGCACAGCGTGGCCAGGCCGTAGCGCAGCTTGCGCCGCTCGAGTTCGTCGAGCAGTGTGCCGAGGATCATGGCGCCGGTCGCCCCAAGGGGATGCCCCATGGCAATGGCGCCGCCATTGACGTTGACCTTTTCCGCCGCCACGCCGAGTTCCTTCATGAACTTCATCGGCACCACCGCAAACGCCTCGTTCACCTCGAACAGATCGATCTGGTCCACCGTCATCTTCGCGCGCGCCAGCGCCTTCCGCGCGGCCGGCGCCGGCCCGGTGAGCATAATGGTCGGATCCTCGCCGGTGATCGCGGCGGCCACGATGCGCGCGCGCGGCGTCAGGCCCAGCGCTCGGCCTTTCTGCTCGCTGCCGATCAGGATCGCGGCGGCGCCGTCGACGATGCCGGAGGAATTGCCGGCGGTATGGATATGGCGGATGCGCTCGACCTGCGGATATTTCTGCAGCGCCACGGCGTCGAAACCGATTTTGCCGGGCTGTTCGAACGAGACTTTCAGCGCGCCCAGCGTCTCCAGCGTCGTGCCCGGTCGTATGGTTTCGTCCTGCTCCAGCACCGGCAGCCCGACGCGATCGAACACCGGGACGATGGATTTGTCGAACCAGCCCGCCGCGCGCGCGGCGGCCGCTTTCTGGTGCGAGCCCACGGCGAACGCGTCCACCTGCTCGCGCGTGTAGCCTTCCAGCGTCGCAATCAGATCGGCACTGATGCCTTGGGGTATGAAGTGCGTGGCGAGACTGGTTTCCGGATCCTGTGCCCAGGGGCCGCCGTCGGAACCAATTGGCACGCGCGACATCGATTCGACGCCGCCTGCGACCACCAGATCTTCCCAGTCGGAGCGGATTTTCTGCGCCGCGATGTTGACCGCTTCCAGGCCGGAACCGCAGAAGCGGTTCAGCTGAAAGCCCGCGGCCTTCCAGTCCCAGCCGGCGGCGAGGGCCGCGGTCTTGCCGATGCAGGAACCCTGCTCGCCTATGGGCGAGACGCAGCCGATCACCACGTCGTCGACCTGGGAGGTATCCAGATCGTGGCGATCGGCAAGGACGTTCAGCGCGCCGGCGAGCAGATTGACCGGCTTGATGTCGTACAGCGCGCCGCTGGATTTGCCGCGGCCGCGCGGCGTGCGGATTGCATCGAAAATCATGGCTTCGGCCATGTTGGTCTCCCGGATCAGATTAATGGAGGACAGGCGCGGTCAACGCGTACCGCGGGAAATTGATGATACAACGCTTCGACCGCGGCTGCGCGGCGAGGCCAACGATTGCCTGGGCCGAAAACGGATCGGGCGTGTGTTCTTCAGGCCTTCGCGCGCAATTGCACCTTAACCGCCGCGAGGAGTTCACTGCGGCTTACGGGCTTTGAAACAAATCCATCCACGCCAAGTTCTACAGCGTGGTCAAATGCCATTGACCCGTCGCCCGCCAGGGATTTCACAAGTATGGAAACGATAATTACAGGCGTGGTCTTGTTGACCGAATGCGTCCGAATGAATTTGAGCACCTCGAAGCCGCCAATTCCGGGCATCAGCAGATCGAGCAGGATGAGGTCGTAGTTTCTCTCGTTTGCCAGGCGCATCGCTTCTTCGCAGGTTCCGGCAAGATTGATCTCCGCATGCAGTTCGTCGCTGACGAAATGCGCAAGCAGTACCCGCATTGGTTCCTGATCGTCGACAATCAGAATACGCGAAGGATTCTCGACTGTTGCCATGATGCAAAACCTCTATAAAGTCCTTACCAAGCGTTCATGTCGAAATGTGGTGATACACCCCAAGGCAAGTCCTATCGGCGGACAAGCCTTCATACTCCCCTACCTTGACAAATAAGCCGCGCCGGTCATCGTCTGGTTCGCCGCCTTCATGCCGAACGAGGTGATCATCCGTTCCGCTGCGCTGCCCACGAAGGCGCCATTGGCCGTGCCGTTTGCCGTTGGCGCACCCGCGCCGCTCGAACAGCCGGAGCATTTGCCGCTGAGCCCGATGCCTGCTGCGCCGGTGAAATTGGCAATGCTGCCGCTGCCGCTGGCGGACCAAGTCTCGGCGCCAGTCGCCGCGTTAATGGTTGCGTTCACGGCGTAATTCGTAATGGTCTGGCTGCTGAAGTTGACCCCGACCGACAGCGAGTTGATCGCACCCTGGTTTCCCGACTGGTCGGTCGGCGGCGGGCCGCCCACGTAGCTATAGCTCGCACTCACCAAGCTCGACGGCATTGCCGCGAGTTGCGCCGCGCTCGTCAGGTTGGTGCTCTGGACGAAGTGCGTCGCACCGCTGGTGGCGTTGCCGTCCACCGTGGCGAGCCCGCCTTGCCACGAGCCCCAATTGACGCCCCAGGTGGGATCGCTGCCCGTATTGGCAAGGGTTGCGCCATTGGCCGCAACGTTGGAGTTGACGCCCGAAAAGACCTTACCCCCTGCTTTCGCGGGTATATACCCGACCACAGTGCCCGACAGTCCGGTCAGTGTGGTGCCGGTCGTGGTGCCTGTTGTCGTACCTGCAGTCGACGTGCCGGTCGACGTGCCGGTCGACGTGCCGGTCGTCGTACCGGTCGACGTGCCGGTCGTGGTGCCGGTCGTCGAGCCTGTCGTCGTACCGCTAGTCGTGCCTGTCGTGGCGCCCGTCGTGGTGGTACCGGTTGTCGTGCCTGTCGTGGCGCCCGTCGTGGTGGTACCGGATGTCGTGCCGGTCGTGGTGCCGGTCGTCGAGCCTGTCGTCGTACCGCTAGTCGTGCCGGTCGTCGTGCCTGTCGTCGTGCCTGTCGTCGTGCCTGTCGTCGTGCCTGTCGTCGTGCCTGTCGTCGTGCCTGTCGTCGTACCGCTAGTCGTGCCTGTCGTGGCGCCCGTCGTGGCGGTACCGGTTGTCGTGCCTGTCGTCGTCGTACCGGTCGTATTGCCTGTCGTCGTGCCGGTGCTTGCGCCGGTGCCACTGCTCCCGCTCGAACTGCCCGAAGTCAGATTGAAGCCGCTTGTGGTCAGCACCGCCTGAGTGACTTGCTGAGCGGGTGCCGCGCCTTGGGTGGTTGCAAGCCGCACCTCACTGCCGTTGCCGCCACGCTGGGCGCTCCTCGGTTCTACGGCTTGGTTGAAGAATCCGGGGATCGCGGGCAACAGCCGCGGAGTGTCCTGCGCCGACGCCGCATAACCCACCTGGTTGGGACGGATCTCCACTTCCCCAGCCTGAGTGCGCAGGTACGTCAGTCCCACGTTGACCTTGTCGTAGGTGCCCGGCCGAGCGGTCGCTGGCTTGCCGGCGCCGGACGCGGGGAAATAGTAGGTTTCATGATCGGTGCCGCGAACGCCGATCTGTGCGATCGGCGTCTCGAGCAGATAGCTGTCTGGATGTGCGTGCCCGATCGCACCAGTCACGGAACGAATCCCGCCTTGCTCGAGACGAAATCGCACCTTCTCGCTGCCGTCCAGTTTTCCGGTGTAGTGAAACTCGGCGACAGTGAGCCGGGATTCGGGTTGGACCACCACGATCGCGCCGTCGCCCATTTTGATCTGTGCCATGCTGGCCCGGGCCGTGGCAATGGTGTCTCCAACGCTTACCGGAGAGCCCTTGCGAGCGGGTCGCTCGCTGCCGGCGGCCAAAACCACCCGCACGTCCCCGACGACGAACTCAAATACCCCGGCAGTGGCGGCAAGGGTCTGTTCGGTGGACATCACCAGCAGCATCAGGAAAAGCCCAAGCCGAAGGGCTAGAAACCGGAAATCGCCAGTGAATTTGCTTGCTTTTGCCATTTGCTTCGTTTGTCGTTGCATTATTGGGAGCCTGCAAATGATGAACGCAAGAAGCGTGCCGCAAACGCGCGACGGGGCGGCCTGATCCAGGGAGCGCCCTCAGCAGCTATGCTCGGTGAAACTCAGGGGAACTCGTAGCGCAGACTTAGCGAAAGCTCTGTGCGATCGAATCCGTAGATCGGGATGTTGGATCGCTGGTCTGTTTGTGCGACTCCGAGGCGGAGCGCGGTGCGCGGGTCAAGCGCATATTGCAGCGCTAATTCCAAAGCAGTAAGAAAATCAAGACGCTGCGTCAGGAAGGCCGGGTCAAACCGGTCGTACCGCCCTCGCTGCCAGGCGACATTTCCCATCAGCCTAAAGCGCGGCAGGATGGCGACGTCGGCACCCAGGCGCCAGCCGAGCTGGCGTTCGTTGCCGCTTGGGTTGCCGCCGACGTCGTACATCCCGCCTGTCGAAATAGTGACAAATGCGGTCGAATCTCCACCGATCTTGCGCGACACGCCCGCCGCGAAGATGCGAAAGTCGGCATCGAAAATCTTGAGTTCCTCCGGCAGGTAGCGCAGCCGACCCGCCTGCGCGAAGGCCAGAAGCCGGTTAGCCTTTCCCAGGTCCCTGAAATAATCCAGCCCAAGCGCATTCATATCGCGACTCGGACTGCCGCCGAGGTAGTCGCGGCCCGTGAACAACTGAACGCGCAGCAACTGCGCCTGCGTGGCTGCGGCAATCCCGATACGCGCGCCCAGGCCGCCAAGATCGAACGCTGATTCATGATTGTTCCGGCGCTCCGAAAATTCTCCGCCGGCGACGAGCGAGTAGGTGTCGTTCAGAGGCAGCGAAGCATCCACGCCGCCCATTACGCCGGCGAACCCGTCGGCCTTCCTCACGTTCTGATTCGACAGTACGTAGGTCGCGCCGAATGCCGGGATAAACACCTGCGGCTGTCCCGGCGACTGGTTGACGTTGCTGCTTCTGCCGACTACCGCGGCAAGGTAGCCATGCTGCATGCGGCCGGCGGACTTGTGCGAACGGGCTTGTCCGCGAGCCCGTGCCTGGTCGAGATAGGCCTGCAGCTGAGCACGCACAGCGGGCGGCGGGCCGAGGCGGAGCAAGGTTTCGAACGTCGTACGCGCCTGATCGTAATTGCCCAGCGCCAGGTACGCGCGCCCCATGTCTATCAAGGCGCCAGCATGGCTGGGGTCGAGCGCCAGCACCCGTTCGAAGGCGAGCGTCGCCTTGTCCGGTCGGCCGACATCGAGTGCCGCGCGCCCGAGTGCATAGTCGAATTCGATCACCCCGATATAAGTGTCCTCCGCGCCGGCAAGAAGTTCGTAAGCTTTGAGGAACTTGCCGGAGGAAGAGAGGACTTTCGCGCGTGCGAGCAGGTCGGATAGCTGCGAGCGGTGCGCTGACGCGTGCGCCTGGGCGATTTCGAGCTTCACCGCCGCTGGGGGTGAGAACCCGGCCGCGTTGACCCCGCCAGCGAAAACCGCCTGCGCAAGCGCGATGACGGCGAAGATTAGACTTGATTCGGAGCGGCGCATCGCAACCTCAGCTCGGGAGCTGGTTGATTCTGACACATCGGGAACGCGATCTCCTAGTGGTCGGAATGCTGGCGCGCGGCACACCTTGAGACGCATTCCGGGCATTTCCCGTAGAATCGACGCATACTTTTTCCATGAAAAAGGCAGCGTGCAAGCCGCCTCGACTCGATTTGTCTCTCAGGCGCTCGGCGTCGTCGCGGCGGCCCTGACGCTTGTCGGACTGTTCTCGCAGACGACGCTTTATCCGCGCCTTGCCTGGTGGTTCGAAGACTCGGCGCAGCGTATATTGGCCTCGCCGCTGCCGATGGATCACGTTTTGGTGATCGACGTGGACGAGGAATCCATGCGGCGGCTGGAGCCGCAATACGGCGCCTGGCCGTTTTCCCGGGACGTGTATGCGCGTGCCACCCGCTTTCTGGCCGAGCACGGCGCGCGCGCGATTGCGTTTGATATCCTGTTCTCGGAGTCCCGCGCAGGCGACGACGCCTTTGCCAAAGCACTCGACCGGCGCGACGTCCTGGCGGCCGCGGCCTTGCCCTACCCGCTGCCGCGGCCGCCGGCTTATCGCGAACAACTCAAGCGGGCCGCGCTGTTCGACGCAGCTCCAGGGATACCGGCGCAGGCATGGTCCGACCTGACCTTGCCCCTGCCCAAGTTTACCGCGCCCTCGCGCGCCCGAATCGGCGTTATCAGCGTCGCGGCGGACGCGGACGGCATCGTGCGTCGACTGCCACTGCTGCATCAGGCCTACGGCAAGGTGCTGCCGGATCTGCCGCTGGCCGCATTGCTTGCGGCCGAGCCCGGCGTCTTGCCAAAAGTCACCTCCGGCGAATTGCGCCTCGGCTCGCGCGCCTGGCCGCTCAATGCCGATGGCTCGGTGACGCTGAACTATCCTTCCAACGCCGGGGCGCTGCCGGTCATGCCGTTCTATCAGCTCTTCGACGCCGCGGCCGGCGCGCAGGGCACCGCGCACATCGGCGATCTGATACGCGACAAGATCGTGTTCCTCGGCAGTTCCAGCGCGGTATTGGGCGACTTCGCCCTTACGCCCGTCGGCCGCCTCCCGGGCCTGGAGCTAAACGCCTTGTTCGAGGAAATGCTGTTCGAGGGCAGGGTACGCCGCCCGGCCATGCTATGGCTGGATGTCCTTTTGCTCGCGCTGGCGCTTGTCGTGCCGACAGCATTGGTGCGCCGGGGCGCCGCCGCGCGCCCCAGTGAATTTCTGCTCGGGTGGGGCGCAATCCTACTCGTTGTGCTGGGAGCCGGGATCGGCCTGCTCGCGCTCAATCAGGACTCTCATTGGCTGTTCGCGCTGCTGACGGGCGTCGTCGCGCACGCCTTCGCACTCGTCGCATGGCAATTCACCCTGTACCGCGAGAAGCAGCGCCTGTTCTACGAGAAACTGGCGGCGCAGGAGGCGAACCGGATGAAAACCGAGTTCCTCAATCACATGACCCACGAGCTGCGCACGCCCATCACCGCGATCATGGGCTTCAACAAAGTGAATCGTTTTAGCGACGATCTGGGCCGGGAGCAGCGCGTGCACAACAGCGAGATCGTGGGCCGGAATTGCGAACACCTGCTCGCTCTCATCAACAACAATCTCGATCTTGCGCGCATCGAGGCGGGCCAATTGCCGATCGAGCGCAAACCCGAGGATGTTTCGATCCTGCTGGACGATCTGGTCTCGACGCTGCGCATCATCGCCACGGAGAAGCGTCTGCAGCTCAGCCTGAAAATCGAAGGCACCCTGCCCCACGCGCTGTCGGTCGATTCCATACGCCTGAAACAGGTGCTGCTCAACCTCGTAGGCAACGCGATCAAATTTACCGACGAGGGCGAGGTCGTGCTGACAGCAGGCTGGGACGCAGGCAATCTGCGCTTGCGCGTGCGCGACACCGGCAGCGGCATTCCGCCGGAGAGCCTCGAGCGCGTGTTCGAGCCGTTCCAGCGCGGCGTCGGCGCCCGCGTGACGGGAACCGGACTGGGTCTTGCGATCACGCGCAAGCTGGTCGAGCTGATGGGAGGAACGATCCGCGCGAGCTCGCCGCCGCAGGGGGGGACCACATTTGAAGCTTGCATTCCGGCTGAACTGGTGACGCTGGCGACGCCCCAACCCGCGTCGGCACCCCAAGTTGTGCTGCCGCTGCTCTCCGGCAGGGTACTGGTCGCCGAGGACAACGAGAATCTGCGCGACCTGGTCGAACTCTATTTGCATGAACTGGGACTCGAGTGCCGGCTCGTCGGCAACGGCTTTGACGCCGTCGATGCCGCACTCGCAGGCAAATTCGATGTTTTGCTCATGGACCTGGAGATGCCCGTGATGGACGGATTCGAGGCAACCCACGTCCTAAGGGAGCGCGGCTACCGGGCACCGATCATTGCGCTCACCGCGCACCGCGACGGTCTCGAGATCGAGCGGGCGAGGCGCGAAGGCTGCAACGATGTCCTCAAGAAACCGGTCACGACCGAAAAATTGCGGGAGGCGATCGCGCCCCTGCTCGGCGGCCTCGGCGCTTCCCGGTCAACTGCGGCGCAGGACCGCGAGGAACGGGAGTTCGGCAATGAGCGATGAAGAAATCCTGGTCAAGATCGATCGCAAGCTGGCCGTGCTGGCACCCAAGTTTCTGACGGACTGCCGGCGGATGCCAGACGAACTCCGCCGGGCAATCGAATCAGGCGACATCGCGGCCGCGCGCCGCCTCGGCCACTCGCTCTGGGGCACCGGAAGCAGCTACGGCTTCGACGGCCTCGGGTCGCTCGGCGAGGAGATCGAGCACGCCGCGCGCGCGGGCGACATCGAAGCGTTGCGAAAGCTTGCACAGCGACTTGACAGCTACCTTTCACGCGTGCGGCCGGTGTTCGAGTAGCGCCCCCCAAGTCGACAGGCTACTCTTGCGCGTGCGCAGCAAGTGCCGCAGCAATCGCCTCAGTCAGCTTGTCGCTTTGCAAAGGCTTCGTGAGAAACCCATCGATTCCTGCCCTGTCGCACCGGGCATAACTTTCCTCGTCTTTTTGCGCGGTAAGCATGATGACTGGAACTTCCCGGGTCGCGGCGTCCGAGCGCAATGCTTCGAGCACCTCGAAGCCGCTCAGGTAGGGGAGATCCAAGTCAAGCAGGATCAGGTCGGGCGGCGTATTGATGATGGCGCGCAAGCCTTCCTCCGGATCCTTTGCCACCTGAACCGTGTGCCCGGCCAGCAGCAAATGCAGACTCACCAGTTCCGTGAAGAAGTGGTCGTCGTCAATAACGAGAATCGTCGCCATCCGGTTTGTTCCCGAGCTGCGCGAAAACCGGCCGCTTCCAAAGCCGCCGCCGCTGCCAGCCGGTCCCGTGAACCTTTGGGAGCATAGCAGATCGAAATCCTCGGTGGTTGCCCGCGCGATTCAACGGGCGACGTCGAAGCCGGCCAACTCCACTATAATTGCTGCCTTTTGCACGCGACCGGATGTTCCTGGATAGAGCTGAAAGCGTATCGCGAACGGCGATGGAAGCGCCGCCAGGCTCGCACCTGGAAACCGCATATCCGGACCGACGCGGGAAATTCGCTTAAAGGACCCTACGATTGATAGAGCAAACGTTCGCCCTGCTCGCGCCCTGGGAGTTTTCTCCCGTGGTGTTTGCCGCCTGCGCGCTCACGATCACGTTCTATCTGCGCGGCGTGGCGCGGCTCAAGCGCGCCGGCACGCGGATCAGCCCGTGGCGGATGTTCTCCTTTTTCGTCGGCTTGCTGCTCATCTACGCGGTGTTGCAGACTTATTTCGACTACCTGTCGCAGCACATGTTCTGGGTGCACCGGCTGCAGCATCTGGTCCTGCATCACCTGGGGCCGTTCCTGATCACGATCGCGATGCCCTACGACGCGATCAGGGCGGGATTCCCCCAATGGAAGGGGCGCGGCGGGCCGATCGGCATCCTGCTCGGCCGCATCGTTGGATTGATTTACGCCGTCCTGCAGAACGTGGTCGTCGCGCCGCTGCTGTTCGTCGGGCTCATTTATTTCTGGTTGACGCCGACGATCCATTTCTACGCCATGCTGAGCCTGCCGCTGTACAACGCGATGAACTGGAGCATGGCGCTCGACGGCCTGTTGTTCTGGTGGTTCTGCCTGAAGCCCGCTCCCGAAGGTGAGCGTCCCCATCCCGGATACGGAGTGCGGGTCGCGATACTGGCCCTGATCGCCTTCCCGCAGGTGCTCCTGGGCTGCTACATTTTTCTCAGCCCCAAATCGCTATATTCCGTGTACAACCTGTGCGGAAGAGCATGGGAAATCAGCCCGCTGCTCGACCAGCAGATCGGCGGTCTGATCATCTGGATACCGGGCAGCATGATGAGCGTCATCGCCGCCATTCCGGCGCTGCGCCAGTGGATGCGCGCGGACGGGAAGGCGCACGGCGCAGATGCGCTCGCGCTCGGGGCCTCCACGAAGAGCCCCCGAGCGATATGATAGCCGGCCGCCGGCCCGGCGCTTGACCATTGAGCGTCCGGAAAGCGAGCGCCGGGCGCGCCCGATCCGCCAGCGTCATCGTCACCCGCGATCACCGATCCCGCGCAACGGTCGATGACTCCCTCATGCGTCTTTGTTGCCGGGAGCGGCTTGCATGCGTCTTCCGCCAAAGCGCAGGTAAAGCCCCCGCCCTGCCGCCGAGAACAAGTACACCGCACCCGCCAACAGGATGATGGTGGCGCCGGCGGGCAGGTCGGGTTCATAGGAAAGCGCCAGCCCCGCGCCGGTGAAAGCGATCCCGAGCAGCGTCGCCGTGAGCATCATGGCGGCAAGCGAACGCGCATACTGGCTGGCGATGGCGGCCGGCAGGGTCAGGAGCGCGATCACCAGCACCAGCCCGACCACCTGGATCAGGATCACCACGGTCAGGGCCACCATCAGCAACAGTCCGAGGTAGAACACCTCGGTTGGCACGCCGCGCAGGCGGGCGAACTCCTCGTCGAAGCACACAGCGAGAAATTGTTTGCGGAAAGTCCACACCAAGGCGATGATCACGCCGTCCAGACCGGCCATCAGCAGCAGATCATCGCGCGGCACCATGAGGATATTGCCGAACAGGTAGCTCATCAGATCCACGTTGTAACCCGGCGTGCGCGAGATGAAGAGTATGCCGATCGCCATGCCCACCGCCCACAGCGCGCCGATGATGGTGTCCTCGTGCTGGCGGAAGCGCAGGCTTACCCAGCCGATGATCAGCGCCGCGAGCAGCGCGGCGATAAGCGCGCCGCCGATCGGGCTTTTGCCCAGGAAATAGGCGATGCCCATGCCGCCGAGCACGGTATGGGCCACGCCGCCGGCGAGGTAGCCGATGCGCTTGACCACGACATAGCTGCCGACGATGCCGCAGGCGATGCTGGCCAGCACGCCGGCGGCCAAGGCCTGCTGCAAAAACGCGTGGCCGAAAAGCGCGTCCAGAAACGCGGTCATGATTTCGCCTCGGTCTCGCAGGCATCGCCGTGCGGGATGCGCTGCACCGGCATGCCATACAGTCTTTCAATCACGTCCGGCCCGATCGGCGCCGGCTGGTGGCACAGTAGCGTGCGGTTGAGGCAGGCCACGCGGGTCACGTAGCGCGAGATGAAACCGATGTCGTGGGACACTACGACGATGGTCATGCGCTGGTTCAGAAGCTTGAACAAGTCGAAAATATCGGTCTCGGCACGCATGTCGATGTTGGCCGTGGGCTCGTCCAGGATCAGAATGCGCGGCTCGCAGGCGAGTGCCCGCGCCACCAGCACGCGCTGCACCTGTCCGCCGGAGAGCGTGCCGAGCGGACGCTGCCGCAAGTCGAGCACCTCGGTTTCGCCCATCGCGCGATGCGCCACTTCGCGGTCTGCGACGCCATAGCCGCCCATCAAGCGAGTCGTACCGAGCCGCCCGAGCAGCACCGTTTCCTCCACCGAGATCGGGAAGTCGCGGACGTAGCGGGCATATTGCGGCATGTAGCCGATCATCCTGCGTGCCGCTTGCGCGGTCCCGCCGGCCACGCGCACTTCGCCCGAAGAAGGTTTCAGCAAACCGAGCACGAGCTTGAGCAAGGTGCTTTTGCCGCCGCCGTTCGGCCCCACCAGTCCCAGGAACTCGCCTTCCTCCACGGCCAGGCTGACATGCTCCAGCGCCGGCGGGCCGATATCATAGGCGAAGGAAACGTTCTTGAGTTCGATGGCCGGCTTCATTTCAAGGCGTCGGCGAATTCATGCGCGACCCGCAACAGGTTTAGCGGATAATTTTCTGCCAGCGGGTCCACCGCCACCACCTTGGCGCCGATGGCCGAGGCAACGGTTTCCGCGGTGCGCCGGCTGAACTGGGTCTGCACGAAAATGACCTTCACGCCCCCCCGCATGCCGAGATCGATCACGCGCGCAAGCGACTTGGCCCCCGGTTCCTTGCCTTCGGCCTCGATCGGAATCTGGCGCAGCCCGTAGTCTTTCGCGAAGTAGCCCCAAGCCGGATGGAACACCAGGAAGGGCTTGCCTTCGGCCGGTGCCAGGATCGCCCGGATTTTCTGATCCAGCGCATCCAGCTCGGCGATAAACGCACGATAGTTCGATTCGTAGCCGTGACGGTGCCCGGGGTCGGCCTCGATCAGGGCATCGCGGATGCTTGCCGCCATGATCTTCACCCGCGGCGGGCTGGTCCAGACATGCGGGTCCGTGCCGCGAGGCTCGCCGCCCGGGCCGACCAGGGGCAACAACGCAATGCCGCGTTGCATCGGCACCTGTTGCATGGCGGGATTGGCGGCCAGGATGCGCTTCATCCAGGTGTCCTCGAACGCGACCCCGATGGAAAAATAAAGCCGCGCCCGGGACAGCGCCGTCATCTGCTTCGGCGTCGGCTCGTAGGTCTCGGGGCTTTGCCCGGGCCCCACCATCACCGAGACCGCGACCTGCCCGCCGCCGACGCGCTCGACGAAGTACTTCTGCGGCAGGATGCTCACGAACACCGGCAGCGGCGCGGAAACGGACGCAGCGCCCGCGTGCAAAGCCCAGAGCGCGATTACGAACGCGATGGCCTTGGCAATCGTTCCCACCGTATCAGCCTTCACTCGTGGCTGCGACCACCACGAATGCGCATTGGCCGCGTCCTGCCCGCAGGGGTTCGATCTCGTGCGTCTCGGGCAGGGGATGCGCGAGTGTCTGGCCCCAGGCGCTGATGGCGAAGCCGCCTACCTGCAGCAGCCGCGCCACCTCGTCAGCGGAGTAAAAAGTGGCCTCGCGGTAAAACACATTCTCCGCCTGGTGCGCCAGATAATCCTGGCCCATGGCGCTCGCCCGGTCGATGAAACCGATCACCAGGCGCCCGCCCGGCTTGAGCACCCTGCGCACCTCGGCAAGCATGCGTTTAGGCGAGTCCACAAAGCAGATGGTGGTCACCACCAGGGCGTGGTCGAAGCTGCCGGCGTCGAAAGGCAGGTCTTCCGCCGTGCCCTCGACGACCTCGATGCCGCGCGCGGCAGCGTGGGCAAGCATCGCAGCGGAGGGGTCGACGCCCACCTGCACTCCCAGCGGCGCAGCGAAGCGGCCGCTGCCCACCCCGATCTCGATTCCCCGTCCCACCCAGGGCAGGAACGGGCGCAGGGCGAGCAACTCCGAGATGTAAGCGGCCTCGTGCTTCTCGAACCACGCCTCGTAGCGCCGATGGTGGGCCTCGAAAGGGGCAACTCTAGGCACGGGACAGGAGCTCCCTCAGCGCATCGACGAAGCGGCGGTTGTCTTCGGGCAAGGCCGTGGTGACGCGCATATGGCCTGGAGCGAGCGCTCGGTCGTTCAAGGGCTTGATCAGAATACCCTGCGCCTTCAGCGCCTGCGCCAGATGCGCGGCATCGTGCGGCGCGAAGTCGGCGAGGAAGAAATAGGTCTCGGTCGGATAGCTGCGTACGCCCAGGGTGCGCAATTGCGCCGCGAGTTCCTCGGTCCACGCGTGCAACTGCGCGCCACGGGCGCGAATCTTGTCCTCGTGCTGGAGCGTGGCGATGGCCGCCGCCTGGCTGGGCCGGGCGAGCGGGTAGGCGTCGTTGTGGCTGTTCAGCTCGTCGGCGATAGCCTCGGGCAAGATGGCGTAGCCGATGCGAAAGCCCGCCAGACTGTGGGCCTTGGACAGGGTGCGCGTCACCAGCAGATTGGGATATTGCGGCACCAGATGCACAACCGACTGCCCGGCCAGGCCGATGAACGCCTCGTCGATCAGGAAGCGCGTTTCCGGATGGCGGCGCAACAGTTCCGGCAAGGGCGCCATGTCGAAGACGCCGCCGTTGGGGTTATTGGGGTTCACGATGACCGCGAGCGTGGTGCCTTGCGGAAGCGCCAATTCGGCAAGATCGAAGGCGAAGTCGTTTTCGGGCAGCAGCCGTGTCTGCGTGTAGTGCCGCGCGATCTCCGGAAACAGCACATAGGTCGGCGTCAGCAGGTGCACCTGCTGCCCGAAGCGGTCGAAGATCTGGCGCAGGATGAGTTCGGAGCCGGCGTTGATGTGGATCAGCCGTTCGGGCACGCCGACCCGCTCGCTGATGAGCCGGCGCAGCGGTGCCGAATAGGGCTCGGTGTAGAAGTTGCTGTGCGGCACCTCGGCTTGGGCGGCGGCGATGGCCTCGTCGATCGGCGGCAACGGGTTCTCGCACAGCAGGAGTTTGATGCCCTGGAACGTGCCTCCGCCTTTTTCCGCGATGGCGCTCACGCCCGGCCCCTTCCATGCATACGGCGCCCCGCGCCACGCCCGCCTCCGCCGCCCGCGGAACGCTGCGCGCAGCGCTGAAAAGCAGGCAGGTGCCTGTCCTGAGAGGCCGAACGCAGCGCTTGCAAAACCGCGAGGATGTCGGGCCGGCGCGTACTCGCGAGCAGGCGGTCGTAGAGCGCGGCGTTTTCGATTTCCGCCTGCACGCCGGCGACGCAGGCGGCGTCGATGCTTGGGTAGCGCGGCGTCTTTCCCGGCCATGGATTCGGCGGGATGGGCAGGCTGTAACGCTCGAACAGCGTCAGCAGCGCCGCGATATGCCGCGCCTCGGCCTCGACGATGTTGACGAACGGGAGCGCCGGACCGAAGTCGAGCATCACCTGGTCATAAGTCGCATGCGCTTTGTATTCGTCGTCCAGGGCCGCGAGCAGCGCTTGCCGTTCCTGTTCATCCAGTTCGATCGATGCGTCCATCACATGGACTCCTTGTCACGATGACGTTTTGCTCAGGCAGGTGCGATGCGCACTCGAGCTTCTCCCTAGTTGCGGCCAGAGGATCAGCCCCGGCGCCAGCGCGGCACCCACGGTCCGGCCGATTTGCGTTACTTCAACAGACCGCGCGCCCTCATACGGTCGCAGACATTCTGGCGCGGCGGCGCCAGCGTCACGTGCTTCTCCCTGGCGCGCGCCTCCATCAGCTGGTGCTGCTCGTTCTGCAAGGCCTTGCACTCGTCATAGGTCCTGGCCGACAGCATCTGGTCGCGATGCGCGGCACGTTCCTCGGCGCTCATCAGCTTCCAGCCGAAGGTATTGTTCTGGTCGAAGCGGAAGCGCGGCCGTTTGGCTGCTGGGCCTCTGCCGGGACTTGGGCCCATGCCGGGACCCATGCCGGCGCCCGGTCCCGCGCCCGACCCGCCGCCGGGGCCGGGTTGAGCGTAGACAGGCAAAGCGACAGCAGTGCCAAGCAGTGCAATGAAAGCGATGTGAGTGAGTTTCATGATGCCTTCCTTTGAAATGAGTGGAGTGAAGCCGACGATCCGAAGTGAAGCCATTTGCCGGTTTCGCCTTCGCGCTTCACGAACCTAGCCCCGCGCGAGGTGCCGTGCTTACGCAGGCGGAAGCACCTCTCGCCCGCGGCAACGCCGACCCGCCCGCGGCGGCGCCACGGCGCTACCCGTGAGCAATCGGCTTGTCGGTGAACAGGTAATCCGTCAGCTCCTTGGCGAACGCAGGATCGTTGCGGCGGATCCATTCCAACAGCATCGCCGCGTGCTCCTTCTCCTCGTCGCGATTGTGGGCCAGGATCGCCTTCAACTCCGCGTTCTTGCACACCGCGGCCCGTTGCTGGTACCAATCGACGGCCTCCAGTTCCTCGATCAGCGAAACGAGCGCGCGATGTGCGTCGCGGCTCTCGTCGCTCAACTCTGCTGCAGGTTCGTGATATCCCTCATGCGACATGGTCGTTCTCCCAATAGCCGCGCCGACTCCGGTGTCCAGCGTCCGGCCCGCGAATTCATGGAAATGGAGGGATCCGGGGCTCGGTGCCGCCGATCTCCGCATCCGGCAGATGCGTCCTCACCCGCTCCGCGATCTCCGCGACGCGGGAGCGGGGCACGTCGGCCATGACCAGAAGCGCGCCGTTCTCGATCGCATCCGCAAACTTCCGGACCCGCGTGTTGCCGACGTTCATTCCGACCATGCCACCCAGCCATGCGCCTACCCCCGCCCCCGCCAGCGAGCTCGCGAGCAGCACGCCGCCGGCGATCACCACCGGTGCTCCCGGCAGCGCCAGGCCGACGAGGCCCGCGAGCATACCTGCCGCCCCGCCCATTCCCAGGCCGCGCTGTACCGCCGGGACAAAGTCGCTTTTTTGCAGCAGATTCGCCTCGGGCAGATCTTCGAGCGGGGTGCCGCGTTTGGCGAGCACGTGGAGATGGCGCTCCTCGATGCGCGCCAACAGCAACTCGTCGACGATGCGTTTGGCCATCGGAACATCTTTAACGAGGAAGTAGATTCTCCGCATCGAATTCTCCCGCTTGCACGCATTGGAAAGCGGTCGGTCGGCGCATCGAAATCAGCCCGCGTCGATCTCTGCACCGCCGCTTCCGCTCCATTCGCTACGAATGATGCGCCGCGGCCAGCGTGCGGGATTGATTTTCCTCAACGCCAACGCATTTTGTCGTCCAACACCGAAAGGCGCGATCCACGCAGCCCGCGAGCGGATAAAGACAGACGCTGCTCAGTCCTCGAGCAAGCTGCGCAGCATCCACGCGGTCTTCTCGTGCACTTCGAGGCGCTGGGTCAGCAGATCGGCCGTCGGCTGGTCGTTGGCGGCCTCCACCACAGGGAAAAGCTTGCGCGCCGTGCGCGCCGTCGCCTCCTGCGCGCCGACCAGGCGCCGAATCATGTCGGCGGCCTTGGGCACGCCTTCCTCCTCCTTGATCGAGGCGAGCTTGACGAACGCCTTATAGGTGCCCGGCGCCGCATGGCCGAGCGCGCGGATGCGTTCGGCCATCAGGTCGAGCGCATTCCACTGCTCGGAGTACTGCTGCATGAACATCAGGTGCAGGGTATTGAACATCGGCCCGGTGACGTTCCAGTGGAAGTTGTGCGTCATCAGGTACAGTGTGTAGCTGTCGGCGAGCAGAGCAGAAAGGCCTTGCGCGATTTTCTTGCGCTCGCCGGCGCTGATGCCGATGTCGATCGCAGGGGTCTTGGCTTTCTTGGCGTTCATGGTCGATTCTCCTTGGTGAAAAAAAATGATCAGCCCAGGGTGGTGTCCAACACCATCATCAGGGCGAAACCGGCCATCAGGCCGAGGGTTGCCGGGGTCTGGTGGCCGTTGCGGTGGGTTTCCGGTATGACTTCGTGCGAGACGACGAAAATCATCGCCCCTGCTGCGAGCCCGAGGCCGGCCGGATAGGCCAGCGCCAAGCCGCTCGACAAGCCGACGCCGAGCAGGGCGCCCAGCGGTTCGAGCACTCCGGTGGCGACGGCTACGAGTACGGCGAATCCGGGCGCGAAGCCGGCCCCGCGCAGCGCCAGCGCCACCGCCAGCCCTTCGGGTATGTCCTGCAGTGCGATCGCAGTGGTGAGCGGCAGCCCCACCGCCATGTCTGCCTGAGAAAAGCTGACGCCGATCGCCATGCCCTCGGGCAGGTTGTGCAAGGCGATGGCGAAAACGAACAGCCAGATGCGGCTGCAGCGTTCATAGCCGGGACCGCAGGGGCCGTTCTTCTCATGCTCGTGCGGGGTGAACTCATCCAGGCCCAGCATCAGCAGCACGCCCAGCGCCATGCCGATCACCACCACGCCGGCGCCGAGCGGCTTGCTGCCGAGTATTTCCGCCGCGGAATCCAGCCCCGGCAGCAGCAGCGAGAAAGCGCTGGCGGCGAGCATCATTCCCGCCGCCATGCCGAGCAGGCTGTCCTCGATACGCTGCGGCATTCCGCGCAGCATCAGTGCCGGCAACGCGCCCAGTGCCGTTGTCGCGAACGCCGCCACGCCGCCCAGCATCGCCAGACGCAAGCCCGGGGCGGCGTTGCCCGCGGCCAGCTGCGCCAGGCTTTGAGCCAGCAGGGCCAGCACACCCAGCAGGGCGAGCCCCAAACCCAGCGTTGCGGGCGCATGCAGCCGCGCGTGCTCGCGCAACAGCGTGGCCCAGCCGGGTTTGGGTGCAGCCAGATCCATCGGCGATCCTTGCCACCTTCGCGCTAGACGGTCTCGGCTTCCACAATGCCCAGCGCCTTGGCGACGCCCTCGCCATAGGCCTTGTCGGCCTTGAGGCAATTGCGAATGTGGCGCAACTGGATCTCGCGCGGTGCCTCGCCGATGGAGCGGGCGGTGTTCTCGAACAACACCTGTTGCTGCGACTGCGTCATCAGGCGGAACAGCGCCCGGGGCTGCGAGTAATAGTCGTCGTCATCGTCGCGGTAGTTCCAGTGATCGGCCGCGCCCTCCAGTTTGAGCGCAGGCTCGGCAAAGTCCGGCTGCTCCCGCCACTCGCCGTAGCTGTTCGGTTCATAGCCCAAGGTGCTGCCGTGATTGCCGTCGACGCGCATGGACCCATCGCGGTGATAGCTGTGCACCGGGCAGCGCGCGGCATTGACGGGGATGAGATGGTGATTCACGCCCAGGCGGTAGCGCTGCGCGTCGCCGTAGGAGAACAGCCGCCCCTGCAGCATCTTGTCCGGCGAGAAGCCGACGCCCGGCACGATGTTGGCGGGGTTGAAGGCAGCCTGCTCGACCTCGGCGAAATAGTTTTCCGGATTGCGGTTCAACTCCAGGATACCGACCTCGATCAGCGGATAGTCCTTGTGCGGCCAGATCTTGGTGAGGTCGAAGGGGTGGTAGGGCACCTTGGCGGCGTCCTTCTCCGGCATCACCTGCACGCAGAATTTCCACTTCGGAAACTCGGCGCGCTCGATGGCCTCGTACAGATCGCGCTGGTGGGTTTCGCGGCACTTGCCGACGGCGGCCTCGGCTTCGGCATCGGTCATGTTCTTGATGCCCTGCATCGACTTCCAGTGGAACTTCACCCAGTGGCGCTCGTTGTTCGCATTGATGAAGCTGAAGGTGTGGCTGCCGAAGCCATGCATGTGGCGGTAGGTCGCGGGGATGCCGCGGTCGCTCATGACGACGGTGACCTGGTGCAGGGCTTCCGGCAGCGAGGTCCAGAAGTCCCAGTTGTTCTTCGCGCTGCGCAGATTGGTGCGCGGGTCGCGCTTGACCGCGTGGTTGAGGTCGGGAAACTTGAGTGGATCGCGCAGGAAAAACACCGGCGTGTTGTTCCCGGCGAGATCCCAGTTGCCCTCCTCGGTGTAGAACTTGATCGCGAAGCCGCGAATGTCGCGCTCGGCATCGGCGGCGCCGCGTTCTCCGGCCACCGTCGAGATGCGCACAAACAGATCGGTCTTTTTGCCGACCTGCGAGAACAGCTTGGCGCGGGTGTATTTCGTAATGTCGTGGGTGACGGTGAACGTGCCGTAGGCGCCGCTGCCCTTCGCGTGCATCCTGCGTTCGGGAATCACCTCGCGGTCGAAGTGGGCGAGCTTCTCCAGGAACCAGATGTCCTGCAGCAATTGCGGGCCGCGCGGCCCCGCGGTCATCACGTTCTGGTTATCGACGACGGGACAGCCGGCGTTGGTGGTGAGTTTCTTGCTCATGTCGATACTCCTTTCTTGGTCGTGAGGGTTGATGGATCAGCCGAATCGAGGCATCAGGCGGGTCAGCTCAGACAACAACACGCCAGCGCCGCCCAAGGCGATTGCGAGGCCGGCGAGGAAACGGATCTCGCGCACGAGTCCGCGGCCGGAAAAGGCGGTTTTGCGCAAACCCGAGAACATGCACTGTCTCATTTTGTTTTGAGAACTCACTCTAGCCTGCGCGGCTACGACGCCTTTGACAACGCTCATACAAGCGCACGTTTTGGCCGTCCTTTCCTGGCGGCTCGAATTCGCGCACGATGCCGATTCCGCCTGGAGTCGCATCTAGGCAGCCACCGCCGCCGCGGCCGTGGCAGGGACGGAGCTGCGCATCAGGTGGTCGAAGGCAGAGAGGCTGGCCTTGGCGCCTTCTCCCATGGCGATAATGATTTGCTTGTAGGGCACCGTGGTGGCGTCGCCGGCGGCGAACACGCCGGGCAGCGAAGTCTCGCCGCGCGCATCGACCACGATCTCGCCGCGCGGCGAGAGCTCGATCGCGCCCTTGAGCCAGTCGGTGTTCGGCAGCAGGCCGATCTGCACGAAGATGCCTTCGAGTGCGAGTCGCTGTTTATCGCCGCCGACGCGGTCCTGATAGACCAGACCGTTCACCTTGTCGCCGTCGCCGCTGACCTCGGTGGTCAGTGCGCTCACGATGACGGTGACATTGTCCATGCTGCGCAGCTTGGCCAGGAGCACGGCATCGGCGCGCAGCTTGCTGTCGAATTCGAGCAGCGTCACATGGGCGACGATGCCGGCGAGATCGATGGCCGCCTCGACGCCCGAGTTGCCGCCGCCGATC
>Ga0307377_10002326_pt1 | contig 22484 bp, 46 predicted proteins | sample TR3MG_FD_202535 | JGI IMG/M metagenome (GOLD analysis project Ga0307377, IMG submission 202535) | Soil microbial communities from Risofladan, Vaasa, Finland - TR-3 | ecosystem: Environmental > Terrestrial > Soil > Coastal area > Acid sulfate soil | place: Finland: Risofladan, Vaasa | collected...
CTCTTATGTTGTAGATAGGGACTTCCTTCTTTAAATTTTGCGAATGATTGTATAATCTTCATTAAGAAATGTCAATTACTTCCGGAATCATTTTACTACCGTAACATAATGGACAACTTTGTGTACCGCCCGTTGAATTTGGGTCAGGCACAGTTCCGAACCCCTTACAAACATGGCATTGAATTAATCTTGTTTGAACGTGTAATGTATTTTCTTCTTTGGGTTCAACAACAAAATCACTGATATCCTCAATAATTGTGTAAGTACGTGTCATATATTCTTTCAATTCCCAGGTATCATTACTATTAAGACCATTATTCCAACGAATTCGATATGCCTTGTCGGTTATCATCAATATTGTTCCTGATGATATCGTATTACTGCTTCCATATTGTAGTAAGTAGGTGTGATTTAATTCTAAATTTAGTTCTTCCATAATTATTAATCTACAAATCCAATTATTTCTACGGTCTTGGGGTCGCAAAGCATTTTCATTTCTTTACCGTCAGCATCTACATGTACCACCATTTTCTTATTTACAAGACCATCACGGTGATATGTTCTACCTTCCTTACCTGTTTTAGTTTTAACTAAATAACCCGCATCTTTACTCATAACACATTGCTTTGTTTTTTACTTGCTACGATAGTGATATGAAACATCATTTCAGTTGGTGAATTGGTGAGTGCACCAGCTCCTTGCGAGACTTCGCTATAATAAATGATTTCCCAACCCTCAGTAACTAATCTATCGAAAAATTCCTGTAGTGTGCTTTCTGTGTGTGATTCACGAAATCTTTTATATTTAATAGTTTTTTCCATAATATAAATTTAATTAGACAAATATAGTTTATTTGTGTTTAAAATGCAATACTTTTAGTATTTATAATAAATTAATCTAAAGTAAATACTTACAGACATGGGAGCGAAAAAAGATAAACATATTAGCAATCTAAACTACAAGGAAAATAAATTCAAAGAGTTAGCGAAAAACTTTAAGAAGTATAACATTGACGATATGAAGACAGCAGCTATTGAAGCGAAAGAAGCACACTATAAAGCATGGAAAGATGAAATTGTGGCAGGACCTGACTATTAATCACATAATATCAAATTAAACACACACAATCATGAGTAAAGAAAAAGAGATTCAAGTGTTGGAGCATAAAATCGCCACACTTGAAAAAAAAATCACTATGTTCGAAAAAAATAATATCTCAGAAAAAAAGACGTTGAATTTAAAAATGAAAAAATTAAAATACGAAAGCCAATTAGAGGAAATGCAATTTGCGTAAAACAGAAATCGGTAGTCAAAAGGCTACCGATTTTTTTTTAAATAAAATCTAAACATAAAACCCCTGTCTCTATCATAATCACTTACTGAAATAGTATCTTCACAATACTTCTTATATTCCTTTTTTTTGTATTCAAGAAACTCGTCAATGATTAGAGGAATGTCCTTTTCTTTTTTTAATTTATCTTCATCGAACAACTTCTTGATTAGAAGTACTGACCATGTTTTCCAATCAGCATCAAGGTCTGGATGTTTTTCATTGAGGGAATGAACACAAGTGTTAATAATTACAGCAAGATACGGTATATTTCTTTCGGGAAGTGTTCCTTGTAAGACCGAAGCATATTTATTTACGATTTCCTGAACGCCAGTAATGTCAGTTTTAATCCATTCATCAACCCTATTTATTAAATCTATCATATGCTCTTGTCGTAATCTGACAAATCTCGACTTTGCCCACAAATTCCTCTAATGTTTTGGCATTATTATAACTCATTGCATTACGCAAATAATGCTCGAAATTTTCAACCCAACCACTAAGATGATACTCTACCTCCCTATATCTCACAACACCCTCAGAAGTCTTAAAATCGGTCTTTCCCATCGCTTTTTGAGCTGCCTTGGTACTCATGCCTCTGAAGTATTTCTTAACGGTATACCCTTTATTAAAGAAATGATTGGCAATTCGTTGATTTACCTTAACACCATATAAATAGTTGGGTGCACAACTTTCTAATGCCTTGTTGAATATAGAACCCACCATCACATAATCAGCACCTAAAGCAATCGCTTTGATAATATCTGAAAAATCTTTCATTCCACCATCAGCTACAATAGCCGGAATACCATCAACAGGTTTAGTACGAAGCAATGTGTTTTGATGTTTGATATCAACATTATTACTTTCAATGAATCTCTGTTTCACCAAATATGTTTCATGAATCAATGATGCCATAGGATGTCCGATGCCCGATTGTTTGGTTGTAAGACAACCACCACCATTACCAATTCCCACACGAATATAATCAACACAATTGTTTTCGGCATACCACCAATATGTTTCAGGATTACCGATATTACCAACCATGATAACTAAATCAGGTCTCAGTTTTTTAATTTCCTTTGCATAATCTACGACTTTATACATATGACCATTAGCCACATCAATAAGAATATGTTGACCTTCGATAAACTCTTTGAAATTATTCTTAAAATGTTTTTCAATATCACCAAAACCCAGGCTGATAAAAACCTTCGCATACTCAGCAAAATTTTTACCACGAATTTTATATAGGAATTCATCATTTCCTACTGTACGTGGTAATGTAACATTAATTCTGTTATCCAAGAACACATCCATATTATTGAGATTTACCACCGTGTCCATTGGTGCAGCGAATAATGGAAGTTCTTTAGGAAGTTTTATGTCTTTATATCTGCTTGTAATATGGGTATTGACTTTAGGGACGACAAGAATATCATCAAAATCGAATTTAATGGTTGAGTTCTTCATAATTTTAAAATAAAAGAAGTGTGTGTCTTTCGTTAAAAACAAAATGATGTTTAATGAGTTTTAAATTTTTAGATTTAAACCTTAACAACTTGAATACGAGAAACTTGAACATTCTAATCTCTATCTTTACCAATGTAGTTGAATCTCATAATGTTTTTTACTACTTGACAACACACCTCAATGTTATTGTGCTTCAGGATTGGAGTCTTCTGTTGATTCCATTTCACTTATGGTCATATCACCCCAAGGAATTTCGGTTGTGAAATTATATTCATCAAGTTCTTCCTGAATAGCATCCACTTTTTTCTGAAACTCACTCACAAGTATATTGCGATTTGCTTCATCGATATGGACGTGATAGGTCTGTACTTTATCTGAATATCCAATCACTTGAGTTCCCTCAACAACACTTACTTCATTCCAAAAAGCAATCAGTGCTTTATATTCACCAAGCAAATATATTTTTGCCTGGATTTCATGATTCGCTTCGTTTATCACAAATTTCAAAGCGGTTAGTTCTTCAATCTTTTTCAGAAGTTCATTGTATGCTTCATGAACATTGAAATTTTCACCGTTTTTAGAACCCTCAAGATATGAGTTTTTTTCTTTGATTTGTGTTTTTAGTTTGGCGATTTCTCCAACTAAACTCTTTTTTAATTTTAATGCTTTATAAAGTTTCATTTCTTTAATGTGTTTATCATGCAATATTAATCAATTAATGTTAGAATTGCAAGTGTTTATGTAATTTTTGTTTTCATCCGGAAATCAATCGACCATCCTACGGGCATGAATTGTGGTTTCATGGTTTCTATAAAATGTGTTCTCCATAATCTCACAAATTCCATAATTTTTTTGTCAGTATCGAGTTTTTGTACTACGTGATAGCCGTGGTCATATAATACTCTATTTTCTTTCTTGAATTCATAGATTTCCTTTTCATGTTCAACTTTCAGAATTAAATAGAATTTATAGAATTGAATATAATTAAAGTTTGCTAATGTTTTATACGGAATACCAGTATTCTCAGAAATAAACTCAATTTTCTCAATCAACGTAGCACGAGAGATTCTTCCATATGTTTTAAATATTGAGTGGATGGCATTTAATATTATCGCATTTCCCTTACCAAATTCACGCAATTTGTTTGTGTAATCTATATTATATTCTCCGATAGTCTTTTCATTAAAAATACGGGCAATTTCGTCTTTATATCCATTAGCTAATTGCTCGTATTGACTATGTATTTCATGGTTTATGAGGACAACATCATGATGATTTTTTGATTTAAACTCTTCGGGAAAATAGGTCCTATAGCAATAGGGAACGATGTGATGCCTTTGCAGATTATCTTCAATCCCAGTGACAACACATTTTGCTTCCCTAATGCTACGACCAAAAATTTCATTATCCTCAAACCCATTACCTTTAGGACTAAAGGTCAATGCAATTTTCTTTTTTCCAATTAATTTAGCCAAGCCTCTATCAACATACCAACTTGCTTTCTTTTCGCCACAAGTAAACATATGTCTTCCGTTTGGATGGTAAACCTTCCAATTTTCTAAATTCAAATTTTTACTTCCTGCCTTTAGAATGTTGTTATGTTCCTTACGCTTGCTAATACTCATAATTATTTATTGTAAATTGTCATGAACGCATGTTTAATGCTTTCAATCGTTGCACTTGAAATGAAGTCTTTATATTCCTCACCCCAACTTTCTTTAAACTTAGTTATTGCAGCTCCTAATTCTTTACCTTTGAGTTCAGGTAGCCATTCCATGATAACATTACCGTTAAATTTTTCTGCAACCGCTTTATTAAAATCATCTTCAACTTGCAAGTCATGCAATTTATACAATAGTTCGGCTTCCGGAAAAGCACTGTCAATAGTGATAAGATAATTGTCTTTCTCTTCTTCGAACTCATAATGAGTGTTAATTCCATTATCTTTAATGTAATTCAAAAACAAATGGTATGAACCCCTCTTACGATTTCTTTTCTTATCAATACTTTTAAGATTTTCCATCTGAAACATTTCAGCGTCAAAATATTTACCGCTAATACAAAAATTAAAAATCTCCTCAAGTATTTCAAAACCCTGCAAATACCTGTCATAGTCATAACCACCAAATTCAAAAATTCTTCTCGCATCATTAGTCAGTACAATATCTTGAGAATTACTTCCATTGAAATTTCTGAATTTATAATGCAAACCTTGCCAACCATATGACAAACCAAATTTATGATAGGTCTTACCCATAATGTTACCAAGAGGGTCATATGAATAATAAATTTTCGCAGTTTCCCATTTTGCTTCGGGAATAGGAATAAAATCAATTTGGAAATTCTTATAATCGAAAGAGTAAACCCCACCATTCGAATTAATTGCTTCAGGTGAAAATGTTTTTTGAATATATTCTCTCCAAAGAATGTTAATTCCTTCATCAATTTTCAATAGCAAGTCTAAATCACCGTGGTCTGCTTTAGTGTGATAACAACTAACAATAGCAGTACTAACGGGCAAATCATCTTCGATTCTCCTTTGTAGTTCCTTTCCGATTCTCAGAAATTCTTCAGTGTTCTTTCTTTCTGTGAAAACACCGTACTTATTTAATGCTTTACCGCCCATAGGATTTGTTTTAACGTGATAATTATTATGCAATTATACGAAAACTAATCCGATTTGTTACATAAAACTTAGAATATTTTGAAAGAAATTATCTTTTCTACTGCTTCGGCATCTGAAATGGTCCAATTATCGGTTTCCTCTAATTCATCAAGAAGTTCATTTAGTTTATCCAAATCTTCTTGATGTGCTTCTAAAAGAAGTTCTTCCGCAGTTTGGCTTTCAAAATCAAAACAATATTCATCGTCATCATCATCATTACTTGGAAGGTCTTCGCAATCATCGTCAAGGTTATAGGACCAAACAATAACATTTCCAAGTAGAGTAAATTCACCGTTTAAATCATCTGAAGTGAATTCGTCTTCTATTGCTTCGAATAATTCGCTGATATTCATATTAATAGTATATTATAGTAAAATAATTTTTACCATAAATAGAAAAGATTTTCCGAAAAGCCTTGCGTGGTGGAAAATATTGGTGGAAACTTAAAAAAGCCAGTATTTCTCTGGCTTTTTTTTGCTCTCTAAATTTAAATTTAATCGCCTCTTGTCCACTGTAAAGTAGGTGCATCACTTCCACCATCAATCGGAGTCCATGTCATTACATTACCACCGACATTCCATGTAACATCAAATGTTTGTGTCTCTGTTGGAGTAACACCATCATTTGGCTCAAAATCTGGTTCGGTAATACTTATCTGACTGTTATCGTTATCAACACTATATCCAGTTGCTGGACAAGTGAGTGACTGACTTCCATCGGATAAGGTGAACGACAATACATAGGTATCGTTTGTATTAATCACAGCAGTGAACGTGCCGAAAGGTGAATCCCCCAATACAAGTTCTTGAGATTCCCAAGTTCCAATTACAAAATCGGAAAGCAGATTTTTTTCCTTTTCACAACTGACTCCAAGTAAGAGAATCAGTGTAATTCCAAACATTAATAATCTTTTCATAGTAAATAAATTTTTATTAACAAAATTAGAGGCGAAATATAGTCATTTAAAATTTAATTTGCAAGGAAATTTATGAATATATTGTATTTATTGACATGGAAACAATTTGGTTTAACGGACTCAGTGGTTCTGGAAAGACAACACTTGGCAAGAAACTTGTCGAGCATTATGAAAAACAAAATAAAAGGGTTTTCTTATTGGATGGTGATGTGCTTCGTGACGGACTTAATAATGATTTGGGGTTCAGTCTTGAGGACCGACAAGAGAATTTAAGACGTGCTGCTGAAGTTGCAAAAATATTAAATCAAAATGGTATTATTGTTATCGCTACCTTTATCACACCAACAAATGAAATAAGGGAAATGATTGCCGAAATCATTTCCAATATTAAATTTATTCATCTCTGTACAAGTCTTGAGACCTGTGAAAAACGAGATACAAAGGGTTTATACGTTAAAGCCAGGATGGGTCTGATAAAAGATTTTACTGGAATTGATTCACCATTTGAACCAATGCCTAATGCTTGGATTAACGTTGATACGGGCGTAGAAACACTTGAAGAATCTGTAACTAAACTAACCAACAGACTTTAAATTTCTATCAACACAGGGTCGTAGACGCACATGTATTGTTCATCGAGATTACTGGCATTAATGAAAGTAGTGTCTTCAATTACCTTGACTCCGTGACCACTATGTATATGACCGAAGCAATGGACTTTCGGCTTAATCCTTTCAACAACTTCCCAATATAGTGATGGTGAACCAGTATGCTTGTTATCATAAACACTTAAATCAAAAACACTAAGTGGTGGCTGATGTGTAATCAATACATCAACGTCATCGGGAATAGCTTTCCAATGCTCTATAAGTCTTTCTTCCGGTTTATTAAACGCCCAATTCATGAATGGTAATTGCACTGGTGTTCCATAGAACTTAACACCATCAAGAATTACTTCTTGGTCTTCCAAATAAATTACACCATATGGAACTTTTTCACGGGCAATAAGACGATTGGTGTCAAACAACCAATCGTGATTTCCTGCAATAACAATTTTATGTTTGTAATTTAATTTATTGAACCATTGCATGAAACTTACAATCTCATGGCTATGCCCCACTGAGGTAAAGTCACCACAATGAATGATAACATCAGCCTCTGGTAGATTACTAAGACGCTTATGTTTATTATGTGTGTCAGATATAATACAAAGTTTCATTTTTACTTTTTTACAAATTTAGCATTTATTAACTCGCAAAGCAAATAATTAATGCTTCTTTCAACATCATTAAATACTTTTGGGTTGAAAAGATATTCAATTAGTTCCTCAGAATAGTAGTTCAGTTCAAATGTGTAGTGTGTGTTTCCACTACTATACCAAGTCAGATAAACATTTAATTTATATGTAGAACCTTTATGAATTAACTTTTCAGGTAATTCGTTGAATTTCTCAATTATTTTTTTTGACACATTATTCTTCTTGAGGTAGGCAATAAATTGCTCCTTATTATAACTTCTCGGATACACTCCCATATGATTATTTATTACGATAACTTACATCAAAGAGACCCGGATGGTCATGATTATCAGTCATCGCTCCCATCTCATATTTCTTCCTGTCTATTTTATTTATGTATTCCTTTGTTGCACCCGTCAAATTAAAGATAGTATCATTATTTTCAACTTCAATGAAATATATGAGACTAATATAATCTTTAGGTTTGGGTTCAGGTGTAAATTTCTGAACACTAATTGTTGGTTGGTATGTGGACGTAGGTTCTTTTTTAGCTGCTTCAACCTGTGTTTCAACATTTTGTTGTTGCTTCATGGAACTGATTTCCAACATTCTTTTTAACATATCCTTATTACTTCCACCATAGTCGATAATTAATTCAAGTTGTTTGTTATTATATTCTTGAAAGTCATTAAATATCGTTAAACCATCACTATAAACTTTATCTATTTTAGCATCAACAGCATCAAAACCATTATTCATATCTGTTGTAAGTTGTTCAACAGCAACAGTATTTTTATCCATTTTTTCTTCAAGACTATCCATTCTATTAAAGAAAGTAGATTTGAATTGACCGAATGCAAATGCAATCACAATTAAACTACCTGCAATACTGATAACCCATTTGAGTACTAATTTTGTTTTATTTGGTTTTATGTTGATGTCCTCAACAATGTCATTTACAATATTTCCCATTACTTTTTATTTTGTTGTTTCTGTTATTGCTACTATAAATACTTGATAATAAAGATTAGTTAAGTAACATAATAAAAAACAAATTAAATTAATCTTGGAGTAATAGGATGTCTTTCAGTGAGTTAAGTCTTAATTCCCCAACGTCATGGTGTAAGTTCCAAGGTGCAGTATATAGGTATGTGGTGATACCTGCATCATTTAAATCTTTGAAATTATCATAGAAATCATCTATAAAGATTTCGATACCAGCTTCTTTCATAGCATCAACTTTACTTTCACCCCACGGTATTGTAATTACTTTAACATTCGGAAAACCCGATTGTTTAAGCCAGAGTTCACTTACTGCTGTATCAACAGGTCTGGCAGTCACATAACCCTTGGGGATAAATGGTAAGTTCTTGGGGTTAATAAGTGGATTAAGACCAAGAAAGAAATCATCCAATGTTCCTGCTTCTTTCATTGCCCTGAATCTTTGTCCCATCAGGGGGTCATAATTATACCTGTCAGGTATTGCTGGTGCATCAGGATATACTTTATTCCATCCCCTTGTAAAATCGGCAAGAACTCCATCTATGTCCAGTCCTATATTATGCATATTCATGAATTTATTATAATTGTGGTACAATAAGTTTTTCTTCTAAAAGATAAACACATAATTTTCTGACCTTTTCTTTAACTATTTTCAAATCTCCAGTGGGAATTATAATGTCACTTGAAGCGAAAAGATTAATATCAAAAGAATCTTTTGGTTCTAAGGGTTTATTTGGGTCAAAAACACCGATAATCATATCGAAGACATCATCTTCAATACATTTATCGATTTCCGCTTGACTACGCATACCGACATACATATCATTATGTTTCAAAATTTCTTTTGCCAGTTTCGCTTTATCCGGATTATTGTAATTTTTTATTAAATCATGCCATTCTGCACGATGGTTCATTCTGTCTTCAAAACATTCAATAAATGAAGAATAGCCATATTTATCTTTCAATTTATTGTAAATGAATATTTCTGCTGCCATTTCAGACGAACTTTTAAATGACATACCAGTAAATTCTTCAATCATTTCTGCAACAGTATCTTTACCATGTCGCATATGTCCAATAATCAATAATTTGTATTTTCTTTCCATTTTTTTTGTTTTTAGTTATATCATTTCTTTTTTTTGTCAAATATTTCTACATCAAACATTTCTTCAAGTTCTTTAAATAATGCAACATATACTTCGGTTTCCGTTTTCAATTCTTCGTTAATTGAATAGACTTCCAATTCGGTGATTTCCATCTGATAATCTTCAATCGCCTTTAACTTTTCTTCCCTACTTTTTATTTTAATTGAAGTGACATAGGTGAAGTGCGCACGAAGATTTCCTGGTGGTAGGTCCGGATGTGATACTATTCTCAAAGAACCTAACGGCTTGTTGGTGTTATTGTCACGCAATACCCAACGAGCATCTACACGAAGTTCAGTTACATACCCAACAAGTCTATCCCAATACGTATTATTTAAATCGAAACCTTCCATTATTCGCTATTAAGTAGTTCTTCGGGAATTACTCTTTCAGGACAACCATGAAGTTCAAGGCATCTTACTGCCAAAGCTGCGACCTTGCGTACTTGTGCCAATGCCTCTTCATCGTTAAGACGATAAACAGCATTTTTGGCTTCTGTAAGATGAAATTCCATGTAATTTATCCACTCAGCAGGTGGTTTTTCTTCGTCTTTAACTCCATTTGCTGCTCTGCGGGGAGTCCAACGCAGGTCTTGATAATCCCTTTCGGTATCAAGACGTTTATAAACTTCTGTTCTTTCCATTTTTCTTCCGTTTGTTAAATTTATTCCTATGGCACACTGCTTTTTAAGTATGTCATAGAATTTCTGATTATCATATTTATCGGTATTAATAAAATCAATCATTTCATCAATGCTGGCAAAATAATTCATCCCTCTTAATCTTTCGGGATGTTTAATTCTAACAATACGATATCCGTTTTTAATTGAGTTTAAGAGACCAATAGATAAATATTCTTTAGTTAGTTCTTGTGGATGCAAATCAAAAGATGTAATGATTTGATTTAAGTCACTCCAAAAATGACTATTAGGAACTACATGCACATAATGTGCCGTCATAGTATTCGCACTATACCCAATATTTGTATCACCTGAAGGATATAGTTTTGATAAGTCTGTGCCGTTTCCTCGTAAGTCCATGATTATCTACGATTTGCTCTACGACTGGCTTTCACCAATTTATTTTTGCGCTGACGTTTTTTCTTGTAGTCAGGACCGAATTTTGTTGTGGTAACATTACCATCATGTATGGTATTTCTGAATTTAATACGGGAGTCTTTGAGTTGTTGAACAAGAATTTCATGTTTTTCTTCGTCAGTAAGTACTCTTGTTTCAACAGTATTTGTTTCGGGATTCAGAACCTTAAACAATTCAATTTTCTTCCCTTCAGAGTCAACTTCTTCGCTTGGAATTGATTGAACATAAAATGTAGGTGTTATTTTTACGTAATTCTTTTTGTTTAAGTCCTCTTCATCTTCAACACCTTCCATTATTTTTTCTTCGGCTTCGAGTTCAGCAGTATCAACAGGAATTGTTGTTAACTTCGGATTTTGTAATTCTTCGGGTTCGATGCCAATACCGGATTTTTCATTATCTAACATTAATTTAGTTATTAGAATAAAATTATTTTCCGTAAAACTAATCAATCTCTGGGACAAATGCAAGAAAAAATAAAAAAGGGGGATGTTAATTCCCCCCTTTCTTTATTCAGCATCCTGAGTTTCAACCTCAACAAGTATCTTATACTTCTCGGTAATCCTATCAATACTACGTTGGTAGTCTTTGAGTGGATGATTGTCTTCAGGATAATGATTTTCAATTTGAGAAAAACTTTTACCCCTGGCTAAACCATAAGTTGCATACATCACACGTAAATCTTCTCGATTTCCCATATGCTTGTAAGTAGCATCTGAAGGCGACATTTTTCTTTCACCAACTAATTTTTCTGTTCTTCTCTGATTTTTGTAGAATTTTTGTAATTCAACCATTGCTTTGATATCAATTTTCATTTTTGCGATATCGATTTTTTCTATTGTTTCCATAATAATGTTTATTTAAATTTAATTGTTAATTTTTGTTAAAATACCTTGTAACTAATTGATTTGGTGACTTCATCGCAATTTGCGAATTGCAATGTCGATTGTTATTAATTACGCATTTCACATTTTGCGTTTCACATTTTGTGAAACTTGACATCACATCCCGTGACCTCAAGTTTGCGATTCGCAAATCACGAATCTGGTGAGTACCACATTATTATGGCGGTCTGATGTTTATCTACTTCTCTTTCATGATAAAGCTAATTTAAGGTTTGACGTAATTTTTCTTAACTCCGGAGTACCATAATAGCAAATGCTCGTCAATTGGTTATCAATGTCGGGTTCGTGAAAAGCCACAACAGTTGCACCATTGTCAAGTAATTTGTAATATAATCTTTGGAGTTTTTCTTCGTTGTCGATAGAAAGATTGACAACGTATTCGGATTTTTCAATCCATTCCCTGTGTAATTCAGGGTGATGATAGGCAAATCGACTACCGCTATGTAGTGTTTGCGCCATCTGATAACCTGCTGAGAGGTCTTTTCGAGTAACTGTTACTAATTTTACCTACTTCATTTTTTTCATTTTAATTGTTCTTATAAAATTATAAATACTTAGTGACTTCAAAATACGGAAAAATTTTTCACAATTCCAAATATTTTTTAACTTTTTTTATTTTGAGGGCGTAACGGGGTTCGAACCCGTGACTACTGGTTTTAGAGACCAGCGTTCTACCAACTGAACTATACACCCATTAATCGTCATCGAGTTTATATATATTTTTTCTAATTATTTCATAATTTTTGAAGCACAGACACATTATTTTGAATACTCCGTTTTCCTTTGCCACCTGATAGATATACTTTTCACCCTCTTTAATTTCTCTCTGCAATTCCTTTGTATTTATTTTCCATTCTTTACGTTCTTCGGGAGTAGTGTTATCCAATATATAAAGATACCCATCACAGATTCTGTTAAATTCAGAAACCGGATAGGTTCTTTTTAATAGTTCAAAATCCTTCATCTAATTAAGAGAAAATAGATTTTCAGCAATGACATCCATCTTTCCAGGATTCTCATGTAATTTATGGTCGAGTTTCATAGTGCAGATATCATCAAGACGATTGCCAAGTTCTTCTTCTGTTTCACCAACACTCCAAATTTTACCTTCATTTACAACTACATTCCCACGAATGATATCCTTACCATCTTCAATTTTTTCTCTGATTATCTGACCCATGAAGGTCCTATTCCAATCGGCTTTGACGAGAAATAGTTCTGTAATCTGTATGTTTCGTAATTTTTCCATAATACAACAATTTCTTGATTATACGATTGATATTTGAAAATGTTACAAAATTTATAAGAAATAATCTGCTTTTTTATAAAATTGATGTTCGGCAAATAATTTTAATTTCTTGTCTTTATCATTAACCAATGGTTTCTGAACTTCCCAATCAATCATCAATGTCTTATCATCAAATCTGATGCCATCTTCGAATTCAGGTGCGTATTCATTATCTACCTTATATTGAAAGACAGCGTTTCTTGATAGTACAATAAATCCATGTGCAAATCCTCTTGGAACGTAAAGTTGTAGTTTATCGAATTCATCTAAAATGAAGGACTGATGCTGTCCGAAGGTCGGAGAGTCGGTCCTGATATCAACAACAACATCGATAACCATACCCTTAATTACTTCAACAATTTTTGCTTGTGTAAATGGTGGTTTTTGAAAATGTAATCCTCGTAACACCCCATATTTGGATTTTGATTGATTGATTTGTATTATGTCAAAATGTCCGATATGCTCATTTAATTTTTTATAATTAAATGATTCATAAAAATATCCACGCTTATCTTTAAAAATTTGTGGTTCGATGATTAGAACATCGGGAAGTTTACCATTTATTACCTTCATAAACCCAAGTCCTTTAGAATTTCATTAAATTCTTCATCACTAACGTTTAATCTGATTTTCATGTCAGCGATTGATTTAATTTCTAAGATTGCTTCACCGTATGCATCTTCATGTACAACAAATAGTTGATTACGGTATTCATCGCTGAACGGTTTGAATAATGTCATTGAACTGAATTCATCAAATACAACAACTGCTTTTCTAATTACGCTCATATCATGCTGGTTTAAAACGTTTAACAATAACTATACTTATCCAATCTTCACCAAATTTTGGTGGTTTATTTTCTTCATAATGAATTACTTCCCAATTATCTTTTCCTATCTTATTTAATTCGTCAATTAACTCACTAATTAACTTGTATTTAAACTCAAATCTGTTATATTCCCACATAATCCCTGTTCATTATAAATACAGGATAATGTGTTTGCGGAGAGAGGGGGATTCGAACCCCCGGAGCAGGTTTCCCCGCTCAGCAGTTTAGCAAACTGCTGGTTTAAGCCACTCACCCACCTCTCCATTATTGTATATCGCAATATGCGATAATTATTCTTTTGGTGGAAATCTTTTCAATATGTCTGGATGTGGATTATGGCTTCCCCATGTGTCACCACATTCATAATAATACCATTCAACTAATTCGTAGTAAGCAAATGCACAAACACTGCTCCTATGGTCACCATATTTACCATCATTCATTGCTCTCAGAATTATTTCTTCCAATTTCTTTGCCGTTTGCTCGGCATGAATTTCACTAAACATTCCCATGATTATACCTTTGTTTTATCGATAAATGTTTTTACAGTTTTGTTGTTGATTTGCAATACTCTACCTTTTAATGTTTTGAACATTTCCTCCAAGGTCAAGTCACAATATTCGTCTTTCCAATCAGCAACATAATAAAGTTTTCTGCTGTTTTTCATTACACCAAAAAGAATTGGGTCTTTCTTCTTCTCAATTTCTTCCTTCGTCATTTTCTCACCGTTATTGGCGGGGTCATAATGAAGAACAACATAGTTGTCGAAGAGTTTTCTTTCATCAATATTCTTTTTTAAGGTATATATGTCTTCCGGAATAATTCTGTTGAAGTTCTTAATCCAAGTAAGTTTCAGATTTTTATCTTCTCCGACCTTTTCATAAAACGTCACTACTTGTTTTTCGGTAACATATTTTCTGATTCCCATTGCAATCAGATGTGCTTCACTACGAACCATGTCAAGAACATCAGTTAATCTTTGTAGTAATGCTGTTTGACCCATTGTCTTTGCTTGAACCAATGCTTTCTCATAATGTTCTGCAATATCAGCAATTGGTGTGAGTTCTTTGTAGGACTTCGACAATTGAGTAAAGAAGTCAATGACCGTAATTAATTTCTTCGGTCTTTTTTCTTCCGCTTGTCTTGTTGATTGAAGTTTGGAAATCACCCAATCTTTAAATCTTCGCATTAACGGTGTACGTAATTGTGTCCCATTAACCCATACAGTACCGAAATTATCTCCCGATGTACTGTTATCTACTGAAATCCAGGCTTGTGGTGTAGTACCCCAACCCTCATTTACCTCAACTTTATTATCACTATCTTTTTGATGTTTAGGTAAATTTTGGTCTACTTCGAAATAATCGAAAATGTCTAATTCTTTAAGACCTGCTCTTTTTGCTCTGTCTGAAATCATAATTAATTATTTTTATAACGTAAAATTACGTTTGTTGAAACTCTATACGCTAAAACTGCTTCCTGATTGTAGTGTTCAATTGTGAAATCAATGATATCTGATATCTGCTGTTCATTACAAACAATTCTGCAAGGTATCATTCTGTCAACATAAACTTTTCCCGTAGGACTAACCCATTGACCTTTGGCGGTTTTCATAATAGTTACACCACCAGTTGTTTTCTTTACGAAAGCATCCCACTCTTTGTGATGTTCGAAACTGAACTTCTTGTCTTTGTTGTTAGAAGCCGGAACTAATATTTCCCATAATTCATTTTCCATTTTCTTTTTTATTTTGCATGAATACCATACACTATTTACGTAAAGTCCGTTATCCATACCACAATTATACGAAAACTTTTTGAATATGTTACAAGGAATTCGAATTATTTCTTTTCTGATATTCTTTTTCTCTGGGAATCACAATAGCATTTAGAATTTGTCGTGCCATTCTCTGCTGTTCCTTGACAGTAATACCTGTTATGATTCGTTTTTCCATGTTTTTAAATAAAAATAACGTGAGCGTACCCAGAATTTTGTTTTATTTCATCATTTATCTAAGCACCAACCCGACTATCATAGAGTTGCTTTCCCTCTAAGTCTGTTTGGCTTGCACCCTCGGCAGTACTAACGATAACTTCGGGTCTTTCAAGGTTACTGGTTTATGGACGGTACTGTTAACCTTTTTTCCCATTATTGTCCATCTAACAGCTTTCACTGGTTATCTCCTGCCTTTAGCAATGGTGTCCTGAAGTTCCTCTATGCTGTTTGCCCGAAGGCATAATCCCGAAGGTCAGCACAGCGATGAATCCTCTGCGTTATTTTTTGTGTGGCGGGGTAGGTCGCTTTAATGTATAACCACACTTTTTCATATGTTTCTCATAGGCTTCAATTTCTAAATCGGTTAATGGACCGCAACTTGGTAATTCATCAATTTTGGTTTCTTCATCACTTGATGGCGTTGGTAAAACTATTGTTTGACCAGCAAATGACCCGTTTTCCGGTATATCCTTAAATGAAAATATAAACATAATCTATTAATTTTGAGCGGGAAATGGGATTCGAACCCACGACCTTAACCTTGGCAAGGTTACGCACTACCACTGTGCTATTCCCGCATGGAGTAGGGTTCACCTAACGAAAGAGTTACGATTCCCCTACAAATCGGCAATGCCGTTTTACTGACATTGCCGTTTTTTATGTCAACAGTTTAAATTTTTCTGTTGTCAAATCAAATAATTTTTCGTTTCCAGCAAGACTTGCATAATAATCGGCAGTTTTATATGCCTCATATTGATACCTTGCTTTAACGTAAAATGTTCGAACTCTGCCACTCGTAAGGGTGAGTTCAACCAACCAATATTTCATTGGTGGTTTTTTGGTTCTCTTTTTCTTGTTCACCATAATCAATCAGATAACTGATTGATTTACGAGGTGTTAAATGGGTTTTTCATATTTATGATTTATAAGGTTCGTCTTCTTCACAAAGAAAGACGTATTTTTTATTTTCTTTAACAAATTCTTTCAGGTTTTCAGGAATGTTTTCAGTTCTCCCGAAATAATAATGCCAACAATGGTCATGATGATATCCCATTGCGTTAACCTGAAGTTCTTCAAGTGTATCAGCATATATTACAATAACCCTCTCTTTTTTCATTTCTTGAGTTTTCTCTTTTCAGCGAGTTTCTTTCTTTTTTCAAGCAAAGCAGGTCGGTATCCTAAGTCCCGCAATGCAATTATCATAGCATTATGTTTACGATGAATCGCTTTACTTACAGAGTACGTTGAAAGAACAGCATACCAATCGCTAATACCTTTTCTTTGGTATACAGTGATTTTACCGTCATCATCAACAAACATTTTAACTCTTGCATGGAGTTTCTTCAAAATTCTTTTTGATTTCAACTCTTTCTTCACTCTTTTTTTCTCATTTCTTGTCATGACCGAAAATTTAGTTGTACCCCCAGCAGGACTCGAACCTGCATTTATGGTTTAGGAAACCACTGCCCTGTCCCTTGGACTATGGGAGTATTATTTACCTATATATTTAAACCACGCATAATGTTTCCTGGTTTTATTATATTCAGAATCACTTTCATGGTCATTCGCTTCTCTTTCAAAACATAAATCTTTGTACGCACCCATTGGTGGTGTTATTAATTTAATTATCCATTCTATAAAGTACCAAAGATAGAAAAAAATAATGAATAATTCAAGTTGTTGTTTCCAATGAGTGCTTTCATGGTTAATTAATTCAACCCATTGTCGATATGCGGGTGTATTATGTTCTCTATTATAATCATTATTCCACTCAAAATATTCTTTGCGAATATAAATTCCAAACGGTGCTAATGTTATTGCCCCTGCCCATCCGAATGTCAGTATATATCGGACAAACCAATTCATTTTTTTTATCTTTGGATTCCACATAACTATTTAATATTAGTACCCTCGGAGGGAATCGAACCCCCATTTAATCGTTCGTAGCGACTTGTTCTATCCGTTGAACTACGAAGGCATATTGTTTTGTATTTAATTCCTATAACGTCACCGTCCTCAGATAAATACTTGCTTAGTGCGTCTCTTCTTCCTTCACCATAAACAATCATTATACAATGACCATTATCATCAATAAAAGCATATCCATTTAACGAAACCCATTTTTTATTTTCGTCTTGATATCTTAATGGCTGATTCATTTTTTGAATCGTGTGTTTCATGGATTACATAAATTACTTCATTGCAACAGATAACATAATCTTGGCTATCACTTGCAACTACTGGTTGTTTACACTTTGGACATATAACTGTTGTCATTTTATCTATAATATAATTCTACCTTTTCACATATTTGTGGTGTTAAAAGTATTATTTTATTTCCTTCAATAGGGGTGTTTCGAGTTACTGTTCTATATGATTCCTTACCATCACCACCCAAACCGCTAATATGATAAACATCTAATCCCCATCGATAATGAAAGGTGGGTTCTTCGTCATCAATATTTAAAACCTTGGCGTTCTCAATGAAATCTTTATCTTCAGCACAACTTTTATCTAAGGGAAAGGAAGTATTATCCCAATATTTTTTTGATATGCATGCACCATTAAACGGCATATTCCATACTTGCACCAATTCAACGCTTTCATTCCATTCCGAATAATATCTTTTTTTATTGGCAATGATGTCATACTCCGGAAATTTAACGTGATGACCTAATAATTTACTGATGTGATTACTATAGTAAATATCATCATCATCCGTGATAAAGATATACTCACCGCTTGTTAATTTTTTTGAATATTCTCTCTTTGCGCCTAATGACGGAAATCTATTTGATAGATTATATATTTTAACCCTGGGGTCGTTATATACATATTTGACATCAGGTTGGTCATTAAGGATTATTAATTCTTTATTTTCATAATCTTGCTGAAGAAAACAAAATAATAATTCTTCCAATAATTTTGGTCTGTTAAATGTTACACAAACACAACTCGCTAACGGTTTTTCCATATAAAAAATTTGTACCCCTGACAGGACTCGAACCTGTATTGATGGTTTAGAAGACCATTGCACTATCCCTTGTACTACAGAGGCATTTTAATAACTTATTATTCTCACCTTTAATCCATGTTTATTCGCTAAATCAATCATGTGACCCGTTCCTTTACTTCCATTCCAAAATGCAATGAGAGCATCACTATATTCAGCCATTTCAGCGTTTCTTAAATATCCTGCTGCTTTTTTATGTAAATTCCAGTCGGCTGGAAATTTTTTAACCGGATATCCTCTTTCTTCCGCATATTTTTCGCCAAGTTTATCAGCACCATTAGCTGTTCCACTCACGATTTCAACATTACTTTGATTTTTTAAATAATAATCACAAGCATCTTTCAACTTTTGATAGTCATTAAAATCTCTACCACCTGCAATAATTATTTTCATTTATTATCTCTATTTTTTCCTAAATGATAACCATCGCAATATACGCATTTATATACACTGAAATGTTTATTTTGTTTTTTCTTCATACTCTCTGCAGCTTTTAATGCAGATGCTTTGGTATTATACATTACCTTTAGTTTTCCCGTATCTTGTCGTTGATGGGAATTAATATGGAACAGACCCCAAGCGTTTCCGGTAATAATAAAATTACGGAAAGCACGCTTGAAAGGTCCTTGCTCCTTTAATGCCAATATGAGATTTTTCAATTTCATATCGCAAATGTAGTAAAAAGGAATAAATATTCCTATTTATTTCTTTTTCTTGTAAAAATTTTAAGTGGATTTATCTTAGCTAATGAGAAATATAAGATAAAGCAAGATAGCGATACAAGGTAGAAAATTGAAATTGAAAACCAATAACTGCCTGTTGTATCCATCAACCACTTCAGGAGTGCATCGTATCCCAAGGGATTGAAAAAAGTCCCTAAGAATAGAAATAAGGTTGCTGTTTTGTCTCTGTTTAGGAACTTCATCACTTTCCATGTTATTTGTTTTAATATTCATTATTTTTTTCTTTGAAACTGCTCAACAATGCTTTCGATTATTGGCTTGTTTTTGTCTGCCCTGATAAAATTGTTCCATATTAAATACGAACCAATAAATAAAACGACAGTAATTATTGTGACTTTAACAATATAAGGAGTTAAGTCAATAAATTCTCGTACTCTTGATTGAAGTTTGGTAAAAAACTTTTCCTCATGAGTTTCTTTGGGTGTAAACATGTTAAATTCATCTTTATTTTCTTTGATGAATTTTTCTAATTTGTCTTCTGTCCAATCTTTCATAATAAATTTATTTGAGCCGATAGAGGGATTCGAACCCCCGTGTGTCTTGCGACATCCTGATTACAAGTCAGGTGCAATCGACCACTATGCGATATCGGCTTATTTTATTTCAATTGTGTTTCGTTGTAAAGGTGTCTCACTAAATCCCTATCTTGAAGGTTAACTGTGTATCTGTTATCGGTAAACACTTTCATATCCCTGTCGTTACGTACATTCAGGTATCCAGACCACCTACCACCCCTCATGTGTTTAAATGCTTCAACCTTATCTCTTGGAATATCTTTCTCCCCCAATAGCATTTGTTGCACATAATTAGTGTTTCCGACCATCTTAAGTATTGACTTCTGTACCGCTTTTTTTAGTTTTGGAAATCTATCTGATGTGACATATAGTTGTGTAGCACCAAACATAATTGCGTAAGACGGTAACACGATTTTATCTACTTTTTGCTTCCATTTTGGTTGTGTTTGTAAATTAGTTTTTGTTGGGTCGTTTTGAATCTGTTCCCATTCATCCTGTTCCATTTCTTCATTCCAATCGCATATATTATCAGCGAGTTTTCTTAGTGGAATGTATATGAGATTATTCATAATTAACTCGATAATAAGATACAACCACAACGCAAAATTATTGTCGTTTAATGCCTTACTCCAAAGAATCAAACCAAGTGTCCATCTTGCCATTTTTCTAATCCCAAACGGTGTGGCTTTAACAATTTCTTCGAGTTTCGGATGTCTTTTACCTGTTCTTTGTTCCCATATCTTTAGAGCAACAAGAGTGTAAATGTAGTGGTCACGACTCATTCTTGCTCCGAGTTGATACCACTTTTTATCTTCATTTTCCACATAATCAGGATGTCGGATTCCAACCAACTTATTATTATGTTCTGGTCTGCGTTGCCAAAGATTTACGATTCCGTCAATTAATTCTGGGTCATCATAAATTATATATGTATCTGTTGTGCGACCAATTGCATCACCAATTCCTTTATTTGATGAATATGTTACGGCAAGATTATACTCGTCAATATAAAAGTATGCAATATCATTTGTTGCATCTGGGTCATATATCCCAATAACTAATTTATCTTCTGGCATTATATTCGTTTTTTGTGTATTATTATGTCTTGGGGTGCTTTCTCATTCCCACCGAAATAAACACCAAGGGTGTACCCCAACCCACTTTTTTTTGCAAGCGAAACATTATTTGAGAATGATTTTTTATTTACAAAATAAAATGTTTTTTGTTTTTTTGAATTATAAGAGATAATAAACTCATGCCACTTATTCAACTCAACCTCACAGATTTGCATTGTTGCTTGCCTTATTCCATCATGATATTCATAAGCAACGATTTCGATTGTCATGTTATTTAAAAGTGGTCTCCAACCAAATCTGAATGAACTGCCCTTTTGATGATGCCCGATACTAAACCCAAATAATTTATTTACATCCCATTGGTCTTCATCATGAAGGTCGAACATACATGAATCAGTAAACATAAATTTAGCACTTCGACATGTTGAGGTTTTTTTCCTCACGCAAATCGGCAATCCTATTGGAATTAACCAAGGGTAGTGTCTACCTTTTTTTATTTTAATTTTCATTTCTTAAATAATCCTATAATCCATAGAATGAATTTTTTGAACCATCCAAGTCTTCCTTCGTAATCACCTCTTCCCCATATAAACCAATAGATTTGTCTACCAAAAACGAAAGCAATAACACCAAGAATAATTCCGAAGAAAGTCCATACACCAACCATTGTACCGAAAATCCATCCAACTAAAAATCCGATTAAAAGTGCTACCCAAACATAAAATGTCGAAAAGAAAAATCTTTTAATCCCAAACCAAATTCTTTCTAAAATTTTTTTCATAATTTCTTTTCATATAAATACTCTTAAGTCAGCACTTCTTCTAATTGTTCTCGTACATGTGCCTTATAATTTTCAATAATTCTAATCTTTCCACGTGCTGCCGGATGATGAATATATAAATGCGAAATTTGGTGCTTTTTAAGTTCTCTCTCGACCTTTCTACCCATACCAACTATGATACCATCAAATGACTTAATGTCCTCTATATCGTCCTCAAAAACGTTTTTAAAGGTACATTCATCCCACAATATTCCAAGTGCTTCAACTGCTTTTGAAAGGTGAGCTGCAGCGAGTCTTCGGTCTTTCCAAGTAACACCCATTTCGATTGCTCGGTTTGAGCGTTCTTCACCAACAAATAAGAATTTATTCATCATTTTTTGTTTCTTTAAATGGACAATCATTTGTTTTACTTGAATAACCAAGACAAAATCCTGTTATACCACACATAGCACTCACACAATGAAAATTTTTACAG
>Ga0307377_10002327_pt1 | contig 22483 bp, 12 predicted proteins | sample TR3MG_FD_202535 | JGI IMG/M metagenome (GOLD analysis project Ga0307377, IMG submission 202535) | Soil microbial communities from Risofladan, Vaasa, Finland - TR-3 | ecosystem: Environmental > Terrestrial > Soil > Coastal area > Acid sulfate soil | place: Finland: Risofladan, Vaasa | collected...
GGTTGTTGAAAAGGCAGCTAAGGCGTTAAAAGCGAAATATGATACTGCTCGGGATCAGAAATATCGTAGAATTCAAACGGATGCCGCTATACAATTAGATGAGTAAGAATGAATGGATCTTGGCACGAGGCTAAGATGAGATTGAGGAAGGTGGATCGCAAGATGATGTCCGATTACATTGAGTACAACAGCAAAATGCTATATTAAAATATAAAAAATTATGGAAGAAATTATTGCTATAGATTCGAAATACGGGTCATTACTTGTTGATGATACTGTTGCGCATGTAATACAGGCGCAGGTTTTAGAGGTAGCTGTTCAGGCTACTTTCACTCTGTTGGCCGAGGAAGGATATCCATTAAGTGGTACTGAGGCGGTAGCGCAGGTTGAGACTCTTTCGTTAACTGGTACTGTGGGAACAGTTAGGATTACTGGGCCTTATGGTTTGGTCCATGATCTGACGTTTATTACAGATTTAACTGCTACGGCTGCTGCGTTTGTGACAGCTAATGCTGCTGCATATGCTGCATGGGGTATTACTGTTACTAGTAGTGTTGCAAATATTATTTTTACGGCAACCACGGCTGGTGAGCCTTTTAAAGCTCCTACTGTTGAGACTATAACTGTAGATCTGGCTGGAACTGTTGTACATACTACGGCTAATTCAGCTAGTCCTTTGACTAGGCATGGAATTGTTGGTGCGGCTATTCCTGTCGGGACTAAGATATGGGCCAGTACTAAATTTACGCGAGTAAAATTAAGTGCCGGATCAGTTTTTTGTTACTAACTTTAAAGAAATAATTAATAATTTTTAACTAAATTTTTATACCATGGAATTTTTTGATTTGGACAATTACCCAAAAAAGGCTGTTCAGGAGAGGTTAACGGATTTAAACGTAATTACTCTTACTGGAACTAGCGGTACCGCCAATATTACGGCTGGTGGTTTAACTAAATTATGTACATGGGTAGCTTCAACTTTGACACTTACTGCTGCTAAGTTTGTTGCAGATTGGTCGTCAGCTTATCAGGCTATCGGTGTTGTTGTAACTGCTAATGCAGGTGTTTTAAGTTTTACATCTCAGAATAAGGAGATTTCTGCATCTATTGTACCTGCTACAAGTAACTTGGCTGGTGTAGCAACTGCTGTATTTGTCCCTGATTTTAGTCATCATCGGATTTTTAGGTTGGCTCTAGGAGCTGGTCTTACCATTTCTAATCCTATTAATGCTATTGATGGAGCGTATGCCCGGTTTGAGACTAAGCCGGATATGAATAGGGTTACTCTTACTGGAAGTAGTGGTACAGCTAATGTTACAGCTGGAGGTATTACTAGACTGGCTACTTGGGGTACAGGTTTAACAGAGACGGCTACTGCTTTTGTAGCTTCGTGGGCTGCTGATTATCTGTTAGCAGGTCTTGTACTTACAAGTAGTACTGCTACTTTGATTTTTACACCTGTTGGAAATGTGTTAGTGAATGCATCTATTGTACCTGTTACAACTAACTTGGATGGTACTGTAACTAGCAATTATACCTCTACATGGGGTGATAAGTATGACATTGCTGGCGGATCTATTACTACTCAGACAGTTAATGGCCGGGATATAGTAGATGGGTATTATAATATTACAGAGGATCGTTTTCAGATAGTGAATCAGGCTCAGGCCCTTTCGTAAAATATCTGTTTAGCGGCCACTCTGCTTTAGAACATTAATCCTATAGGTTTAGTGGCCGCACTATATCTATAGGATTTTTTATTTATATTATTATGAAGAACACTGAAGGTCAATCACTTATATCGTCATTATTTTTCCGTGGTATTGATCGTGATAGTGATCCGGAATTATTAAATCAGGATCATGCCACGTTACGGGATGTGTATCAAATGCGTATGCTTCCAAATAAAACTTATGCCCGGGTTCCCGGGGATAAGGAATTGTATGGGGTAGGGGCTTCTAGGAGTGAGGGCTCTGGGTATTCTTTACGTGGGTTAGCATTATATGCTCTTAAGATTATTGAGATATGGGATGATATATCGGGATCACACCCAATTTTAATTTATATAGATGGGCTGAAGGTTGCAAGTCATACGGATATTTCCGGAGGTACATCTTATTGGGTAGATATCGCTATAGATGAAGAGAATGGGGATATGTATATTACTGATGATAATAAGTTCCCTATGGTTTTGAATATAGCAGATATGATTGATAATGTTGCTACTACAAAGTATTTTGCCGATTTTGATAAAGATGTTCATCGATTGCAGTTGACTACTCAGACTAATCAGCCTATTTATTTAAACCATGAAAATATAGGGGTTGGTGGTGGACTTAAACCGGGATCTTATTCATATGCGATTCGTTCTGTAGATACGGACGGGAATAAAACAAACTGGAGTCCTTCGACTCCTTTTATTCCTGTAACTAATCATTTAGATATAGATGAAGCGACTCCATGGGCTAGTATGTTTACGGCTGGTGATGAATCTTCTGTGAATGGTACAAGATATGGTATACGTATTCGGTTCAGGGTGACTAATGAAGGAGGTTATAGTCATATTGAGATTAAACGTGTTGCTAATAAGGACGGGATATCTACGAATTATCAGCCAATTCCGGAATATACTGTATTGATTAATAATGCTGCCGGGGAGTCTGTTGATATTATTAATAATCCTTACGGGATTATTGATTTTGTTGATCAGGATGGTATTGATTGGTTGGTATTAGATGAGCAAGCATTGGAAGAGTCGGTACCAATTAAAAAGGCTCATAACATTAGGTATTATGATAGTCGAATTATTCTTGGTGGTGTAAAGTATGAAAGCCGGGATTTTTCTGTTCCGGTAGGATTAATTTTAAAGGATAGTGAAGATCAGGCTATTCAGCCTATATCATTAGATTTAGGTGAATCCGGGTATAAAAATCCATGGGCTCAGGTGTATAGGAAATCGTTTATGCGGGGTGAGCGGTATGGATTTGCGTTTCAGTTGGTTGATGATTTTGGTGGTTTGACATTTGCTACCTCTTTTCCGGATAATAAGAATATGAAGATGCCCGGAAGAAGGGATGAGTTGACGGGTAAGGCATATTCAATTTCTGCCCGTTATGCTGGTGGTTTTGATAATTATGGATTGATTGATAGTAATACTGGATTATCTACTGGTAATGCTTATGAAGTAGTAAGCAGGGAAGTCCGTGATCCAGCTCCTGTTGAGCATATTAATGTTATGAAACAGCTTTTACTTCCTTATAATCCTTGCGGTCCTACAGGATTAGAGGGAGGTTATGGGGAAAATGCTCGAAATATATCTGGATGGGGAATGGAAACTCCTACTAATCAACATGATTTAGGTGTTAGTGGAGCACTTGCTGATTATGATTTTCATAATGCGTATAAGAATAATATTTGGTCGTTAGGTTTAGGGGTAACTGGTTTTGATGTATCAAAACTTCCTACATGGGTGCGAGGGATAAAGATTGTACGTACTTCAGCTGCTGGGCGTGTGGTATGTCAAGGATTAGGAATGTACCAATTAATACCGGGGGTTTCAGCAAATGCGGCTACAAAAGCCGCTAATAAGTTTTGGTTTTATTCGCCGGATATTGATCCGGATATTGGTATTAATCTGGCTTTATTTGATGATATTAAAAATAATCCTACTGATTATCAGATTCAATTAGTAGCTCCTTTTGGGTTTACTACAGCTCTTTTTTCTGCTTGGGCGCATTCGGGATTGACTTCTTGGTGTGGTATTGATATGTTGTCTTATGCCGCTATTTATAATGAGAATAATATTTATAATAATGATGTTCAGGCTGATATAGCTTATGGGGATGGGAGAGTATCGTTTGGTAGGTGGAGGAATTATCAAGGTGCATCTGGTCAAGGAACAGCTTTGACGAATAGTACGAATGAATTTATTATGGATATTAGTGCGGTATCAATTAAACATGGCGGGGAAGAAGGATCTGAGGGGCCGGGAAGAGGTCGATATTTTGAGTTGACAATAGATCCTCCAAGTACTGATGCTATATATGCTTTTACTGATACGTTGACACGTACAGATGGGGATGATCTTGATAATCGTAGATTTCATGAGCCTGTATATATTGTGAATATCATTAAGGACGGTAAAAATGTGAATGATAATAATCTTAATGCATATGAAGATACAGGTACTTATATTAAATTGCGTAGTATTATTGGTGTAGGTACGGGAGAGATTGGGCAAGAATATACACTTGTAGATGAGCGATGGGAAGATGTATTTCCAGAAGGGATAGGTAGTGTAGATTCTTCATATATACGTTATATTGAAGTGGGCGGTCAAAAATGGTTGAATGTTCTTGTAGAGACTACTGGGAATGTTGATACATGGAGAGGTTTATTGGAATCTCAGGGGTATTTTACTGTGTATGGAGAGACATGGTATGGTATATATTCTACTGAGGTTATTACAGAGCATTTGAATTTAAAGGTGACTCTTACAATTATTTTTCCTTATGCTACATCTCCTAGTAATATTCCTATAGTACCGGGTAGTGGAGAACGTATTGAAGTGGTCTATAATAATAATAGCCCGATTGTGGTGTTTGGTGGAGATACGTTTATAGGGCAGGCTTATTTTGCTCCTATTGATATCCAATTACCAAGATATGGGAATAGGGACGATATAACCAGTAGTCATTTTTTTCAGTTATATGGGCCTATGCCCGGATGGAAGCATAAGACTAATGGATTTTATAGTTTGCCATTTGATGCCAGTAATTATGAATGGACCCCAGCAATACCTAAAGAGGTGGATTTGGATTCAGTAAGGCAGTGGGTGATGGGATTTACATGTGAATCACGTATTAATTTAGCTATGAATTATGGTAATAAATTTCCGTATAGGCATTATGTACAGAGGCCTATATCTTATTATTTGAAAAATGAGGATGAGACTTATACTAAGTATTACGATGCTGCTAATTTATGGGGCGGCGCATATTTTGATGATTATGGAGATGAGTATGAACGATGGGGTTATGGAGGATTTATATTGCCCGCCAGTACAAATTTTGATTATTCTAAGCATGTATTATCAAGATCTTATAATAAGCCGTATATAGGTTATACAGAGAAAGTAGATTTTCGGCGTAGGTTTGTATATTCATTACAGAAGAATCCCGGGATACAAAATTCACCTTCATTACGTACTTTTCCTCCTACGAATGTGTATGACCTTAAACGGGATGATTTGGGGGAAATAAAATTGATCTATGATGGTTTATCAGGTAAGGGCCATAATTTATATACTATAACTGAAAGAGGTATTGCATTGCTTTTAACTCATAAGACATCATTGGCTGATGTGACAGGGGATATGATAGGTATGGTTAATATAGAGGGTAAGTTTATACAAGATGAATTATGGTTAAATACAGGTATAGGCTGTCCGGATGAATTATGGAGGAGTCGTGCTGAAGGAGTAATTCAGTTACCTGATAATACGTATGTAAATGCATTATCATTTTTAAATTATAAAGGTGTAATGCTTTTCTATGGTACTCAGGTGGTGAATATTATAAACAATTGGAGGACTGAATTAGAGCCGGTATGTGAATTATTATCAGGTAGTTCAAAGATTTCAATGTGTTTTAATGAGAGATGGAATGAGTTATGGGTAGGTATGAATGGGAAGACTTATGCGTTTAATTTCTATCAGAATAATTGGACTAACAAATTATCATTTAGTTATGATTTGATGATGTATGTTAATGATATTACGGATTTACCTAGTACGCGTAGATTAGCTGTATTAGGCGGAGATAATGGATTGTTATATTATCATCCGCCTGCAGTGAATCAATGGCTTTGTGATAGTTCTGATACTACTCCTAGACCATATGTGATTTTTGTGGTGAATCCTTTATTACATGATTCAATGGAGTTTATTGATATACTGGTTTAGAGTAATGCAAAGCCTTGGCAAATTACTATTGATACAGTGGAGCCTACGGTTTCTCCTTGGCAAAAGCAATTGCCTGATATGCGTAACTTTAATCCGGGTTGGTATATGAATATAGGTAAACGTACTGCAGGGGTAAATGTAGGTAAAATGATGCAGGGTCCTTATTTGTATATAAAGATTGAGTTTGCTAGTGCGGATGATGTGGAGTATATATTACGTGCGGCTAGGATTGGGTACCGTAAAATAATTGGTTAAGCACGTATTAATGCGTATATTTGAAAAATGATGTGTAACTTAAATAAATTTTAGTGATGGCAAGAATGAAACCAAAAGTGGGTAAGGTGCAATTAGTTCAGGAGTTGTCGGCTCACACTACACTTCCGAAGGAACAGTGTAGTTTTATGTATGAAGTGTTTCTTGATATAGTTAAGAAACATTTGATGAATGAGGAAACGGTTGGGTTAGTAGGTATAGGTCAGTTTTATTTTTCAGTGCGTCAGACTGCGCGTTCTAACATGACCGGGGGAATTATCCCGAAGCATAAGCAATTGAAGTTTAAAGTCTCGGAAGGTTTATCCCGTTTTATACGGATGAAAACGCGAGAATATTAAAATTATTAGTCATGCCAATAAATGTTAGAAATGAAGCTTGGAGAGGTGCTGGCCGAGGAACTGCTTCCGGAGCGGGTATTGGGGCCTCTATAGGAACTATGATTGCACCGGGATTAGGTACTGCTATTGGAGCGGGTGTTGGTGGTATCATTGGATTTTTCGGTGGTCGTGGTGGAGCTAAATCCACTGCTGAGAGTCTAGCTGCAGCCCAGAAAGGTATTAATGAGATAGCTCCTGTAGACCCTATGCAGACTGCTTTTCTCGACGAGTTACGTCGGGAGAAACGAATGGTTGAAACCGGGATGACCCCGGAATTTTCTGTTGCGCGTGATTTAATCCGGCAGGCTGAGGCTGGAGCTTCTAATATTGCGACTAGGTTTAATAACCCTGCTACGGCTTTGTATTTTCTTAATACTATAAACCGTGGTGCAGGGGCTAATGTTAACAAGTTAATCGGGACTATATCTTCTCAGAAGGGAGGATATATGCAAGCTATCGGCCAGCTGATTGGGGATATATCTCAGCGGAAGCTGGATGTGGATGTCTATAAGAAGACTCAGGAGTTAGCAGTGTCTACTCAGAATTATTCGGATATGATTTCTAATCAGAACATGATGATGATGATGGGTGTTAATGCTTTGACAGGGCCTATGGGTGATTTGGGTGATTGGATGAAGGATAGGCCCGGAATGAATACGGCTTTAGGGGCCCCTATGAATCCCGCAGATATGCCTGTAAGACAGCCACCGGGAACAGTTCCCCCTACTGGTTTGTCTGCTGGTCCTTCTGCTGGTCCTGCATCTGCTCCTAAAGCTCCAGTTGCCTCAGCTGGGCCTGCTAGTTAATATCTATTAAATTAAACAAACTATGGCCGGAGAACAGAGCGTTAAAAAAAGTAACCCTAGCGTAGTTAAAGAAGGGGGAGCTAGTAATTATAATTTATCTAGGGGAGGTCTTGCTAAGTCAGATTTGGATTATATCCAACAGTTAGATAAAACTTTAAGTAATCCTCCAGCTGGTCCTTTACCTGCCGGGGAGATGTTTCCAAGTGCTGGTCGGCCTATTCGGGCTGGTCAGGTATCAAGTAAAACTTTAGGATCTGTTCCATTATTCGCGGCTGGCCGGGGATTGCTTCCTGTTGGTATGTTGGAGGCTAAGAAACAAGCTGATTATAAGGCATCTATGCAGAGGTTTGCTATGTTTGGGCCGGAAAATAATGATGTCTTTGATCAGTATGTAGAACTGGCTAATCCTCTTGCACAGGATTCGTTTAATGCAAAGCTTCAGGGGGAAATAAATGATATGCTCGATAAGGTTGCAGTAGCTTTAGGTGGTGATTATGGAAAGGCTCGTATGGCGTTAAAGCATATGCCTCAGTATAAGAATATGATCAACAGTTATAAGAACTATGGCCGTGGTTATAATTTTGTATTTGGTCAGGCGATGCAGGTTATACAAGATGCACAAGATCCAACTAAATACACTGATCCAGAGACAGTGGAGATGGCTTTAAAATTTTTTAAGAATCATGATGATATCAGTATTAAAGGCATCGAGGAATTAGAGGCTTATGTTAATAAGTTTAAAAGTCATATGAGTGTTGATGTAATTGCTAAGAGTGCTTTAGCTGGGTTAGGTGAACGTGTTACTACTACTATTAAGGAGAGGGCAGATATGTCAACGGATGCGAATATTGTATTCGAGACTGTCCAAAGTAAAGGGGTTTATACTGATGTAGAGATTAATCAAATGGTGGAAGATACTGCTGCATCATTTCCATGGATTAAGAATGATCCGGAGTCAAAAGCTTTACTTAAAAGGAAAATTAAAAATGGTATAACGACTGAGGTGGAAAAAGCTATTCAGGCTGTGCGTAAGGATTATAATGCGAAAAGACTTTCATGGGGTAATATGTTTGGTATGCGTCAATATTCTGATGGTAGTATGCATGGTACTGATATGATAGGTTTTACGAAGGATGGAAAAGAATATAATACAGAATATGTAAATATACCCGGAAAGGTAAATACGGCTAGTGGTGGTATGCAACAGGTTCAATTAAACCTAGCGTCTAATGAGTATGTTACGCTTAAGGACCAGAATGGTAATATTACGCAAGGTTATTTTAATACAATGTTTGATAAAATATCTCCTAAGCGGATGTATAAAGATGAGAATGGAGAGTTACAGGTTTTATCGATGATTGATGCTTCTATAATGCAACCAAGACAGGATGAGTATGGTCGGATTGTTCCCGGTGTTCAGAAGGGTGATGTTAAGTTTAATGTAGTTGGGGGTGATATATTGGATGTGACTGAGATGGCTGGCCGATATGAGATTATTATGCCGGAAATGCAGGTAGGCGGTCAGCTGATGGGGTATTTTGATGAGAATGGCTGGAATGAGATGACCAGTAAAGTAAAGACATTTCCTGTAGGGGAAGTGAAGGGTCGTGAACATGCGCCTCGTGTACAGCTTTTGTTTATGACTGAAGCACAAGCCCTGACAGATGAGAGTAGAAAGAAAACTCGAATTGGGATGGCTAAAAAGAGTAAGGAGAGTGGGATTGATTATATAATTCTTAATGATATGACGTTTAATAGGCCTGATGCTGCTGAGGGCGCGAAGGGATATTCATATGATGATCTTATAAAGTTAGAATATACTCCAGAACGAATAAAACAAGCGGTTGAGCAAGGTGCATTAGATTATGAATAATATGGCTGACGAACCACAAAAGGACCCTTTAGGGTTATTTACTAAAAAATCTGAAGATACTGTCGCTACCAGTGAAGTTTATCAGGAGAAAGATCCGTTAGGGCTTTTTAAGGATAAACCTCCAGTTGCTACTGATGAGGGTGAAATGTTTCCGGGTCATGTTAAAGGCCCAGAAAAATCTGTTACTATATTTTCAAGTCTTAAGAGTCAACGTGCTGAGATTAATAGGATTAGAGATAATCATACTGCTGCATGGGCTCAGAATATGAAGGATGTGGATGAAGGCAAGACTGCCGATAATATTTATAGTCCATATTCATTAAAGCAAAGTTATACTAGTTCAGCCGGATTTGATAATTCGTTAATGGGATTAACTTATGAGATTCTTTCGGGGCAATCATTATCGAAGGGATTTCAAGGCGGTGAGTTATATGACTGGGAGAGTTATGATCCATCTGTAATGGAAGAGGTTGGGGCTATAGCATTTGGGTTTATGATAGATGCTCCTTTATTTGCGTTAGGTGGTGGTATGGGTGGATTTATAGGGAAGAAAGCTGCTACATTAGCAGTAAAGCCTGTTTTACAGAGAGCTTCAAAGGTGTTGCTAAAAGAATTGGTTACTAAAAAGGTTCCTATGGAGTTAGCTGAGAGTATGATTAAATTTGGTATGGGGAAGAATGCTAAGATATTAGGATACATGGCTCGGGGAACTATGAAGGCTGGACAGACATTAGGATCTAGTGCTGGTGCATTAGGTTTATACAATGCTATGGCTGAAACTTTGGGCCAGATGGCCCATGAAGATAAATCGCTTCTAGAAGTTGAGGCCAGAGATGTATTGCATGAAGGGTTGATAGGGATAGAGATGGGTCTTGCATTGGGTGCGTTAGGTATGGGGGGTAAGTATTTGGAGAGTATAGTGAAATTACCCGGAGCGCATCAGTTGATAAATACGTCGTTAGGATTAGGTGTGAAGGGAGCTGTAACTGGGGGTGAAGTGGCTTTATTTGCTGCTGGGGATGCATTTATACGGGATGAGCCTTTGACTAAGGAGAGTTGGTATGATGCAATGAAGATGGTTGCCGGGGCTAAATTATCTCATAAGGCTAAGGGTTTATTTATAAAACCGGAAAAAGCTAAGGGGGGTAAGGCTCAATATGATATGGAGTTTAGTGGGTTAGAACGTGATGTGCTGGAGAAGTATAGGCCGGAAGGGTATGAAGGAGAGATTGGTAAAGGTATAAAAGAAGATCGAATGATAGAGATCATGGCTGATGAGAAATTGCCATGGGTTACTAAAGCTAAGTTGATTTATCAGGAAACAGGATTTTACCCGGAGGCATATCCGGATATTAAAAAGATTGAAATTAAATCTACTAAAGGCGATCACAAGTTATTTGCGTATACGGATGATAATATGTTGATCGATGCTAGGAAATTTACTAGTAAGGTTGAGGCTGAAATTACTGCCAAGGTATTTATGGATAAGATTGTAGATGTTGATCGTAGGAATATGCTGGATGATATGACATTACTTCAGCGTAAAGATCTTTTTGGGGCTATGCATGAGAAGGGAATGGATCTGGGTAAAACGTTGGATGCATGGGATACACATCCGGAGTTTAGGAATGGGGAACAGTCGAAGCTTGTTAATAAGTTCTATGATACATGGGATCAATGGGTTGCTGGTGAGGTAGAGAAAGTTCCTGAAGCTAAGCCGAAGGGGAAACCAGAAACGGGAGAAATTGGAGGAAAAAGGAAAGTTGAGGCTCCTCCTGAATTAGCGGATAAAGTAACGAGGCTTAAGGAACTTAATAAGGAAATTAAAGCTTTTGAAAATGAGGCAGTAGTAGATGAGGGGCAGAAAGCAGTGATGGTAGATGAGAGAGATAAACTGGGGAAAGAAATTGATCAGTATTATGAAAAGCAAAGGGCAGATGAGCAGAAGACGAGATCGGAATTAGGAGAGCCTATTAAGTTAACTGAGGCTGCAAAAGTTGATGAGATAAAAGGCGGTTATCAGGTACATGATAATATTTCTGGTGATAGGGTAAAAGTAAAAAGCGTAGAAGATGTGGATAGGTTTTCAGGTGAGTCGAAAGATTTGATTGATAAGATTGATAAGGAACTGGAACGCCGGAAAGGTCTTACGATGGATGAAAGTGCTCCGTATGCTATTGGGCCAAAGACATATACATCTCAAGTCGCATTTCTAAAGCAGTTACGAAATACTCCTCCGGATCATCATAAAGATGTGGCGAGTGATATACGTTACCCAAAGGATGAAGCAAAGCTTGTTTTTGATGCGATGGAGGAAGCTAAGGAGAAGTTTAATTATACAGAGATTGAGCCTTCTATTCCTTGGGTTAGTGAGGAATCATTAAGAACTATGCGTGAAATTCTAACTTCTAGATCTGCGCGATTAGAGGAGATTCGCGGTAAGCTATTAGAGCCAAAAGAAATAGTTACTCCGGATATTAAGTCAGAGCGGGAGTCGTTATTAGCCGGGGTGAGTGATGTAATCCGGACCTCCATTTCTCCAAAACAGGAACTACAGAAGGCTATCAATGCTGGTAAGAAGATGACGAAAGAGGAAAATAAGAATATTCGTGAGAAACTTACTCAGTATTTAGCCGATAATCGTCAGCGGTTTAACCGTTTAAAGATTCCTGTGAAGACTCATATTATGCGGGATATTAATAAGATTAGTATAGGTAAATGGGGTTGGGGTCAGGTTGATCGGCTTGTGACTAAGCTGGAACGGTTAATGGAGGATAAGGAGTATCGTGATGAGATCCGGGCGCGTGAAGGTTATATAACAAGGTTACAGAAAGAAGTAGCTCTAGAGGCTGTTACTAGAACCACTGGTCAGGGCAAAGGGCGTAGAAAGGCTAAGCTTCAATATATGATGGCCGGGGAAAGAGGCGGCCAGTTCATGGATATAATAGGGGGAATTCGTGATAATATTGAGATTGGATTGAGCCATCCTGAGCTTGCAATTCCCGCTATAAAAGAATTAGAGAAGATTCAGGCTACTGCTTTAAAGAGGCGTGAGATGAAAGTAGCTGGGATATTTGAGGAGGAATTACGTAAAATAGAGGAAAAAGAAGGTATTTTGGATATGGATGGGTTTACTGAGCAGAATTATAGGGATATGGAGATGCTTCAGTATCTTGGGATAGATAAACTTCATTCTAGGGATGTTAAGGAGCTATTGGATCAGGTTAAATTCATAAAGAAAGACGGGCGTTTGCTTTCGGAGATGCTGCGTGATGATTGGAAGGTTGAAACGGTTAGACGTAAGGCTGTTGTTTTAGAGGCTATATTACCTAAAGGTAAAGAACTTATAGCAACCGGACCGCAGAGAAAAGATAGGAAAGGCAGGTTTGGATTAATAACCGGGGATATGAGTTTGAAATCCCTATTAAACACAATGGAATCATTACGGGAGTTAAAGCCGGGCGAGATTGCTAAGTTCAGGAAAGGTCCTTTAAGTAAGGAAATTTTGCCTATAGTTGAAAGAGCTGAAAATGGTATGTCGGCAGATAGGTTGAGATTTGCCGCAGAGAAGAAGCAGGCTCAGTATGAATTACTTGGTGTAAAAAATTATGTCCAGTTAAAGAATAAACTGTTGGAGTGGATTGTTCAGAAGCCTACGACTATAGAATATACGGATGCTAATGGTAAGCGTCAGGTTCTTGCTATGAGTCAGGCTGAAGCTCTTCACCAATGGTTAACATCACAGCAGGAAGGCGCGATGAATACGTTTATGCTGCCTATAAAAGAAGGGGGTATGGGGTGGACTGCAGAATCTTTTGCTCAATTGGAGAAGTATTTAAAGCCGGAATTAAAGGCTTATGGTGAGTGGATGCGGGATCGAATGGGTGCGTATGAACGTGAGCATGTTGCACCAGTATATCTTGAGGAGAATGGAGTAAGGTTATCATTAATTGAGAAGTATTGGCCTTTCTTTCGGGAGGCTGGTGAGTTTAATAAAAGTGCAACAGATTTGTTAGACAGATCTAATTTCAGGGTAAGAGCTACCAGTGACCATCATATTGAGCGTACAAATAGCACGAGTCCTTTTGTATACATGGATGCTTTTCAGGTTTTTGATCGTTATATGGATGATCAGGCCCATTATAAAAATTTTACTAAGGCTGTAAGGGTGATGGATGAAACGTTTAAGGATAAGGATATTAGAGCAGCTATTTCACAGTATCATGGTAAATCGTATGTAGATACTATAGATTGGTTTATTGATCGTCTTGCTGGTAAAGAGATGAGTCAGTCATGGGGATGGTTTGAGAATCGTATTAAGGCGGTGAGTAAAGGTATTTTATATTTGAACAGGGCTGTTGGATTGAAGCAGCTGATATCAACTATGATGTATTTAACTGATATGGATCTAGCTCATTGGGGATCAGGTCTTACTCGTATGTTGATGACTGGTGAAGGGTATGAGATGCGTAAGTATCTTATTAAGCAGCCTTTTACACGGGATCGTGGAAATGCTCCTTATGATATGGATACTAATGTGATCAGGACTAGGGATCATTATATATATACGGAAAATAAATTAAAAGCTTCTGGTCAGCGTATGAGGTACAATCTTAATAGGGCTTTAAATGTTCTTCCGACAGATCAGGCCGGGAAAGTATTAGGATCTAACATTAAGTACGGTGACCGTTTTCCTATTATAAATGGTGGTGGTGCATATGTGTTTGATTTGATACGTAGAGATGGTAAAACGTTTAAACAGATTAAGGCAGAGGCAACAAGGGAGGCTAAGAATAAAAATACATCATATGAACAGGAGTTTGATAGATTAATGGAACCATATATAGAGCAGTGGGCCTCTTCGAGTGAATCTACTCAGCAGTCTACTAGGATATCTAATATATCTAAGCTTAGGGCTAGTAGTACGTTAGGGCGTAGTTTTGCAATGTTCACATCAGGTGCCGGACAGATTCATAGGGTCACTACAGCAGCTATGTTAAATGCTTATAATTCTGTTAGGCAGGGTAATACACGTTCATTTCTGGATAATATGAGGGCCGCTTTTATTTCGCATGCGTTAATGGGGGCAGCGTTTAATCTTGTAGGTAATGGATTTTTATTAGACCCTGAAGAGAAATGGTTAAGGAATAGAATGGTTTGGGGAGTAGCATTAGGTAATGCCAAAGGATTATTCGCAGTTGGTCGTGCGTTAGCTGTCGCTGAAGCATTTGCTATTAAATCTCCATGGGCAGGTAAATCATCTATGGTTCCTGTGTTTGATACGTTTAAGCAGGCTGTTGATAATTTGAATAGGGGAATAGCGGTTCAGGAAGAGATATCATCTTTAGATTTATCAGAGGCTCCTGAAGAGTTATTGATTAAACGTAATGAGTTTTTTGCTAAGGCTAGTATGTCTTTTGGTCAGTTGTTTAACGTTCAGGCCAAGCAGGGATTTGCTTTGTATGAAGATGTGGTTACAGATGTAGCGGGTGGTGAGGCTATACATCCAGTACGTCAGTTATTAGGTATCTATAATCCTGAATACAATACTGGTGTACGTTTAGTTGATACTTTTGATCCGGATGAGTGGGAGAAATCTCGGGAAGAGGCAAAATGGCTTGAGGGAGCTCGTAGGGCTGGGTTATCCCACGAAGAAATACAGGAACAACGGAAAGAAAGATACGGTAAATAGAGTTGATTTTATTAATTTTGATAAAACTATAACTTATGAACTTTCAAATATCAATAACAAATCCGACTACCGCGCAGGTAGATATTACGGATCAGAATGATATCCTGACGATTGTGGATCATTCTAATTATGATGAGGCCAGTCCGGAGGTGGGTCATAATCAGGCAGATTTTGATGCTTTACGGAAGCTAAGAATTGTATTGCCTACCGGGACATCATATTTATTTTCATCTTTATATCCTACGGATGGGGATGTTACTTTAGTGGTACCAGCTGGACAGGTGTTACCATTATCTACACAGTATAGCTATGCCACAGGTGATGGTAAGTATGTGGTTACTCTGTATGCGTTACCTACATGGGATACAGGTTATTCTTATCTGGTAATTACGGCTCCTTATGTATGGTATAGTGGTAAGGCATATAAATGCTTGCAGAATTCCAGTGCTAATCAGCCTGATACTAGTCCTACTTACTGGGAAGTGGTAGATGATCTAGATGATCTAACTGCTAAATATCGGTTAGAGCAGAACATCACTGTATATAGTGATATGAAAGAAATTTGGGCGAGGTTGGTTTATATAGCGAACTGTGTGAATCATAAGGTTGGATGCAGGTTCGAAGATCTTTTACGTGATCCAGCATTTGTTGATTCGGTTAGGCTTTGCCTGATGATGGATTCAATTCCAGTATTAATGAAAGTCGATGCATGGGATGAGATTGATACGAATATCAATCAAGCAAAAGTCATCGCAGCTAAATATGGTTACTAATGGGACAGACAGCTGAAGAAGTATTAGCTAGGGATGTTACTCAGCAAGCAGGTACTGACTTGTATGGATTACACAAGATGAATACGATTAGTGGTTCTATGAGTTGGTTAGAGTTGATGAACCGTCATATGATCCTCCGGGTACTGGAAGATGAACCAGTCGATGATTTTCTAACTGACGATGAGCAGGCTCTATTGGAAGGACTGATTATAATCAAATCATAATGCCGGATTTATTTGCCCGTGGAAACAAAGTCTTTGTTGAAGAGGAGATTCCTGAAAATTCTATACCTGTTGGAGAGGATGTGAAGGCAGTGTTTTCAGAAGCCGGGGATGATATAGTCCAAAGTGAATTACAATTAGCCGGGGTATTTTCTGAGGGGAAAGAAGGTAATGTCATTATGGAGAAAGTGTTTGAAACTATTGAGATCTGTTCAGAGGATTCGGAGTCTATTTGTGGTACTGGCGTTTTTGATATATATGATGTCTTTACAGATTGGGAAATAAAATATGTATATGTATTTACAGGAGATGATATGACAGTTGATCAGAGATTAGCGGAATGGGCGCAAGGTAAAGACTATCAACCGCTTACTATTAATTATGATATTGGTGGTAATGTAACAGACGCTTCTGTAAAATGGCCTGATGATGCGGTAGGTACTTTAACAATGACAGATTGGAATGCAACTCATGGGATATGGGATGGGTATAATATAACACATTCAACTAGTGGAAAGACTGTAACACAACCTGCAGTAACTCGAAATGCTGGGGGTGATATAACAATTAAACCTGCGTTAATAATAGCATAAAAATGGAAAAGCAAATTTATAGTAAGCCTGTGTTTACTAAACATGACAAACTTATGTTCCCAAAGGAGATAATGGAAAAGTTTAGTGGTGGTGAAACTTGTGTTCAATGTAGTAGGTGTCATGGATGCAGGTAAACGAAGGCGAATAAATAATTGTAATGGTAGTAATATTTTAGTATAATGGGAGGTTGTTTAGGAGATAGTGGTGTAGCGATTGATGATAACCCGAATTGGGAGAATAGTATATTCCATAGGGGTAATCTTCCGCCTAATGTCATTGTAATTAATGATATGGATCTTGGTTGTGATCCTATGCGGGTCACCGATGATCCTACTCCATCATTAGAGGGGTATTGGGACCGGGATGATATTAATGGGTACATGTATCCAAAAGTATTGGCCGATAAGGTTATCATTAATGCGACAGCTCCTTATTACGATGAGCGGTTGGGGGTAACGGGAAAGATATATACTACTGGCGGGATCATGTTTGGGGATGGTGATTCATTGATCTATGAGCCTTCGGATGATCAGATTAATGTTCAGGTTCATAATGTTGTGGCCGTGGAGATAGTTGAGTCTATGATCCGGGTATCCAGTTATGCTTTTATAGGTGATTCGGATACCGGGATCTATTCTCATGCTGTTAATGGGGTGACAGTAAAAGGTGGCGGGAATGATTTGATGAGATGGAATTCGAACGGATCTATAGCGATTGTTACTGTTCCTGTAGTAGATTCTGGAGAATTAATGAATGCTCTTGTATATAATTCAATTAATGGTATAATTTACCAGCGATCCCTGAGTGAACTTCATGTTCATGCGAATATAACTGTTTTAGGTCTGTTAGCTGATAGTGGTGGGGCTTTAGCTTATAATGGAGTGTTAGTATTTGATTTGAGTAATTATTACACTGTAGCGTATATAGATGCGTTAGAGGGGGATATTGTCACAGCTTTGGCAGGAAAGTCTGACATCACACATAATCATAACCTAGCAGATTTGACTGAGAAGAGCTATAATAGTCTGAATAATCTTCCGGACCTGTCAGATCTTCATGAACATTTTAATAAGCCTACTTTGGATTTGATTCCGAATTATCTTAGTGCTAATGAGGGGGATGTAATGGAGAGATATAGTGCTGGGTTTCAATGGATTTCAAAAAATACATTTCCGTTTGTTCCAAAGGAACTTATATTTGGATCATTTAGAGAAAGTCAGGATGCAAGAGTAACAAGTAATGGTACCATTATAACTATGTCTTTGGAACAATCTGGGGGTGGAAACCTTACTATGCAGTTTAGTGATGGAGATACTATTCTTGATTGTACTCCTGCTTTAACCATAGAACTCACACCGGGAAGTGATGTTTCTCCACAGGAAAATTATATATACATACCTCAATCTACAAAAGTTCTCACGAAAAGTATATCAGAATGGCCTTCCACTGAGCATATAAAGGTTGCTTATTTATTTGTTTCATCAGCTGCTTATGTCGCAACAGATGGTGCATTGATCAATCAGAATTGGAGAGATCACATGAGAGAATCAGGTAACACGGGCCATCTACTTCATATATCAGAAAGATTACGTAGAGAACCTGCTAGTTATTTTAGTGGCATCGCCGGAACCGGAACCGATGATTATACAACCAGTACTTCTGGATCTGTTACTGTCCAATGCAGTTCGGGAATTGTTTACCAGTTACATGCACATTCTTATTTAGCAAAGGATACAAGTGGTACTGATGATATTCATGTGGTAAATCATAATATTACTCCTTATTATGCTACTCAGAATTTATATGATGTAGTGAATGATGCTAATGGAGTCACATTAACTAATAAATATTTTAATATTGTACTTTGGGGAGTCATTAATAAGACCGGGGAATATTCCCCATTATTTGTTAACCTACCTACTGGATCATATAACAACTTAACTAGTGCTGAGAATGATGTGGATAAATATGATGTGTTTTCTATGCCTCGTGAGTTTTATTTGGATTCAAGTACCGGATTCCTTATTGCAAGACTTACTTTTCGAAAAGAAGGTACGAGTTGGACCTATCATAGTACTGTTGATCTGCGGGGGCAAACTCCATTAACTGCTGGAGGAGCTGCTGGCGGTGCTATAACTTCATTTGCTGATAATCAATTTGAGGTTTATAATGTTTTAGACAATACTAAGGTTATCAACTTTGATCTTAGTGGATTAACAACTGGAGTTACTAGGACAATCATACCTTATGATGGTGATGTCAGTTTAGTTAATTATGATGGATCTACTTTAAAAGTTGATACATTAACCGAATTAAATCCCGGGGTAGGTGTAACTATCGAAGGTGTTAAATTAGAAGATAGTCAAGTAGATTTTATCGGAGTTGTAAGTATTATGGATGATTCTACTCAGGCTATTTATATAGATAATACCAAGTATAATATACTTTTAGGTCCTGCTGGAGTATCTCTTACTACTGGAACTTATAATATTTTAATGGGTGAAGGTGCAGGAGCTACTTATGATACAGAGCAGTTCTGTACTGCTATTGGATATAATGCTCTTAATGCTGATGATTCTAATTATGGATTTGCCATTGGAGCTTATGCTTTAGAAAACAGTACAGGTACTCATAATTTTGGGATGGGAACGTATGCCTTAAATGTTACTACTACACAGAGTTATAATTTGGCAATCGGATCATTTGCTGGAAGGCACAGTGCAGGGGGAAATAATACTTATATAGGTTACGCTGCTGGTGCGGGAATATCTGGATTAACAGATCAGAACCATAATAATACTTTTATTGGTTATAATTCAGGAACTGGTATTAGAACTGGAGATAATAATACTGGAATTTCTGCATTATCCTTAACAACAATAGGTACTGGGTCAAATAATGTAGCAATAGGATATAATGCCTTGAGTGATGTATATTCAACTTCATATAATGTAGCAATCGGAGCTTCTGCAGGATTATATACTACCGGAACAGGAAACTTATTTATAGGAGCCATTGCAGGTTTGGGGGGGGGAGTAGGTACGACTACTGGAAGTTATAATACTTTTATTGGATATTCTACTGGAAGTAATTACACAAGTGGAAATTACAATATATTAATTGGATACAATATTGATCTTGATACTGCCAGTGATTCTTATCAGTTCAGAATAGGTTATGGCACTAAGTACATGATTGAAGGAGTAATGTCTGATTCAAATGAGTCGTTAAAATTTAATTATGGAGCAATAATACCTACTGCATACCATCTGGATTTTAATGTAGGGAAAACTACATATATTTATGATAATGCTGGAGTATTGACATTTGTTGATGGAACAACTGGTCCACATACCTTATCAGCTCTTTTAATGGTTTATCCGGGAGCAGGTATAGCATTATCCACTGGATCAGCATGGGGTACATCTATCACAGATAATTCAGCTACTTGGAATGCTGCTCAACCCGGTCATGCAAACCTTACCTCATTGGCCGGATTAACTTATGCTTCTACATCATTTGTTAAAATGACGGCTACGGGAGTATTTTCACTTGATACAAATACATATTTAACAGGAAATCAAACTATAACTTTGTCTGGAGATGTTTCAGGAAGTGGGGCAACATCTATTACTACTACAATAGGAGCTAATAAGGTTACTCTTGGGATGATGGCTCAAATGGCTACCGCATCATTTTTAGGTAGGATAACAGCATTCACTGGAAATGTTCAAGTATTAACTGCTACTCAGGCTACATCATTGTTAAATATATTTGCTACTGGTGCAACTACAAAAGGATTAGTGCCGGGATCTAATAGTGTTGGCGCTACTTATTATTTGAATGGTACAGGTAACTGGACAGTACCTGCTGGTGTTTCATTTGGAAATACTGATCAGATACCTCATATGAATGCTGGTACTCCCGGTACTAATTTTGACTATTCAACAAGTCTTACATTTGATGGAACAACATTAGCTACTGGAGCAATAGTAGCAACAGATACTATTTCTATTACAGCAGCAGGAGCATATTTACAAACAACTAGTTCAACCTCACAATCTGGGATAAGGATGAATAATAGTGAACCAAATACAACTTGGGAGATTAGTAAAAGTTATGCTCATGCATCTGATACTACTTCATTGGGTTTTATGTGTGAAGGAACGACTCATGTTAGATTTGGTAGCGATGGTACTATATACCTGCCAAGTTTACCCGCTACTGGAGCTGAGGAGGATGATAAAATTTTATATTGGGATTCTCTTGCAGGTAAGGTTACTCAAGGGTCTGCTCCGGCAGGAGGAGGTAGTTGTACATTGGTAAACGAGGCTCAGTATCGTATGGTAACTTGTACTTCTGGTGCAGATGAGATTCAGGGAGAGGCTAATCTTACCTATGATGGTACTCTTTTTACTATGTTAAATACAAATGTATTAATCACTGATTCTGCTGGTAATGCTTTTATTAAATTAAGAAGAACTTTAATAACAACATCTAGTCGTTTTGGGGGATTATATTTTCAGAATTTAACGCCTATTAATGTAGCGGGTATAGCTAGTTATGCTGATGGGGCAGCTGATTCGGGATATTTATCATTTCAGACTTGTCCTACAGGTGGAACGAATACCGAGCGTATGAGGATTGACAGTATAGGAATCACTCATGTTAAGGAACTTTATGTAGAGCAAACAATTGGTGGAATTGATGCAATATCACTCAGGTATGTAGGATCTTATGGTGGAGTGCTATCAGTCTATGATGTCAGTGGGAATGAGGATGTGAGAATACAATCATATACTTACGGAGGATATTCTGCTTACTTTGCAAATGGGGGAGTGGTTATTGGAGCAACATCATTATATGATGATGAATCATTGTATGTCTATGACAATACAGCCGGGAAATATGCAGGGCATTTTTATCAGAATAGCAATACTGGTCATGCTTTAGAGTTGACGGCTAATAGCAATAGTGCTTCTTATTATCTTATAAATGGTAATAATTCATTAGGTCAGGTTGCCTTTTTAACTTCATCAGGTTTATTTTATGGATTAAACTTTCAGTTATCATCTGATGCCAGATTAAAGAATGTAGGTGAACAGGTAATGAACGGGTTAGATATTGCATTACAATTAACTCCATATTTAGCAAGCTGGAAGGATAAGAGAGATGATTTTGATCACATCGTATTCTTAGCACAGGATGTTCAGAAAATTAGACCTGAATTAGTTGGTGAAGCTAATGGATATTTAACATTATCTTATAGTCAAATCACAGCTATCAATAATGCAGGTATTCATGGCCTTAATTACAAAGTTGATACTATTGAAGATCAATTAAGGACTAAAATTGTTGAACTGGAAGGACGTATAAAAATATTAGAAGATGGCAACTGTACCTGACACAGATAATTTTTCATTACAGGATGTAGTAGATGTAGTTAATCCAACTACAGATGATTTGGCTGACTGCTTTAGCGATGCGACGGCGGCTTTGTTTGATTATAGATATCAAGGCATTAAAGATCGCCTGTCTAACTTTAGGAATTATGGGGTTGAAGGTATTTGGACTTATCGTGATAATGATGTAAGAATAGGGCATCTTTGTTATGGAGTGGCGACTGATGGAGTGATTATAGCAAGTGTTTGGGATGACGGATTAAGAACTAACAGTATTGATGGTTATGGTGTTATATCTGCAGTCTTGGATACTTATGGATCAACTGTCTTTTATGATATATGGTATCAGTCAGGATATTTTTATGTGGCTGCTGATACGTACGGCATTGTTTATTTTTCAATAGATGGTTCTGGAAATATTTCTTATAATGGTGCTCATGATGCTGGTGGCTCATATCTTAGTGTTAGTGGAGATGGTAGTGACTATATATATGCTGTGCGGGTAGATAGC
>Ga0307377_10002328_pt1 | contig 22479 bp, 30 predicted proteins | sample TR3MG_FD_202535 | JGI IMG/M metagenome (GOLD analysis project Ga0307377, IMG submission 202535) | Soil microbial communities from Risofladan, Vaasa, Finland - TR-3 | ecosystem: Environmental > Terrestrial > Soil > Coastal area > Acid sulfate soil | place: Finland: Risofladan, Vaasa | collected...
GTTGTAAAACATTTAATTAATTTATCTGTATTTCTTTCGTGGCTTTGTCTATTCTTTCCACACAACTGACAATAAGAATATTTGCTACTCTTAATTCTTCTGCCACAGCACACTCTGTCGCTGAGATTTCCTTTTTATCCTGTGCCGCTGGTAATGAAACCCTCAGTGGCTCGGTTTTCTTTAGTAAAACATCTGTAACCTCGGTTAATTTTTCAACGACTGACTTAAGTTTACTTAATTGTCCTGTAATCTCTTTTTCACTTTCATCATTCTCTTTCATTTTTACCTCCTTATATTTTATCTTACAACCCCATTCGCTCATTTCTGACCTCCTCTGGCACTTTGGCAAGTTCCGGCAACTTTGATATTTTAACAATATTATCTACTGCCTTATATATTGCTTTAAATGATTTCTCACTCTTCGGATATATCCCATACATTTCTAACATCTGCATATTACCCTGTATTACCGCAAGTTGTATGCGGATTTCATTTGATATTAATTCTTCACCCAACTCCCATGAATTGCTCATTATATCTCCTCATTTCCTATTATGTATATCTCAGACCTGGGCTTGTCTATGTCTTTCTTGACGTTTGGTTGCTTTATTTCTGCCACCTTCCTTATTTCTTACCTAATTGGCATATAGTCCTTACATGTCGGTGTTATCCCGCATACTTTCTTATGGGCACAGCTGTCGCAGAGGTTCATTGCGGTCCTGAACTCTTCCCTTGCTGTTACTGCTTTCTTTGCCGGCCCACTCAATGAAACTCCATTCATGACCTTCTTTTTGCCTTTCTTCGCTCCCTTCTTTCTCCCTCTCTTTTTCTTCATTCCCACTGGATTACCCTCTGCTTTTCTTTTAGCAGCGTAACATTTACCACACAATTCCCCTGTCGTTAAACTCATCCCATCTCTCCCGCATTCTTTACAAGTTCCTCTTTTACTCATTTCTTCCTCCTCTTTGTCATGAGATACACTTCCTGGCGATTCTTCTTCTCCTAATCCAATACCCCTTTCTATCTTTGGTTTTTTCTTGCTCTCAAACTTTCTTTCGCAGTAAGAGCAGAAAAAAGTATTCGGTTCTCCAGGGATCAGGTATGCCCTGTTTTTACAATCGCACAATACATAATATTTATCCATCGTGCCTCCCTCGATATCGATTTGCCTTCTTCGCCGTGAACGTAGCCATTTCCTTAGGGACAATTACATAGAACATATTGTCTGTCCATCTGCATATCCTCCCTTCGTTCATTTATCCCTCTGAAATATCCCTAAAATATACCCTATAATAAATCCTATAAAACCCCAACCTATACTTACAAGAGCACACTGAAATTTTGTTATCATTTTAATTCACCTTTGAAATCCAAAAAACATTCCATGAGGTCATCAAATTTAACTTCATAATTCTTGAAAGTTATATCACCATCTTCATAGGTCAATTTCTTTTCCTTAATAAGTGCTTTTGCTATATCATCAGGAATTATAAATCTTAAAGTTAATATTTTCATTTATCTCACCTCATCTAATCATCAGGACATTCATTTTCTAATTCTTCTATTTCTTCTTCTATCAGTTCCGGAAGAGCGTCAGTATCAAATTCTATAAATGCGTGAAGTCCGCATAAACCTTCAAATTCAGCTTTATTATCGCAATGCCAAATTCTACACTTCTGTTCTTTCTTCTTCATTTTATCTTTCATTCTGTTTTTACAGAAATAGCCTTAATAAATTCCTGAAACACATCCTCGCTTAAACCTAAAATCTTATCACTTATTTTCATTGATTTTTTAATATTCTTCATTTCTTCCAATCCCAAATGCTCCCTTAGTTTCTTTAAGTCTTCAATTTTATATTTCTTTTTCAAATCACTGATACCCTTCTTCCCATCCTCCTCTTTGACTTCATCGTAAATTTTCTTACCCAACTTTTCTTTTAAATCACCAATTATTTTCTTGCGTTCATCCATTGAAGTTTTTGTTTCCTCGGGTTCGGCAACTGTTTCAGATTCAACTGCTTTGGTTTCAATAACCTCGCCATTTATAACTTCGCCTTTCTGGTCAATCGTAGTTCCCATTTCCTCCGGGGTATATGCCCCCGATATCAAATGTGGCGCGAACCAGCGACACCCGTTTGACATCGCCCTGGCAAATAACATGTTCCGGGGAAACTTCTGCCATCCACTGCCTTCCTTTAAAACTCCAGCTCTTTTCGCATCATCCATTGTAAAAGTAGAAACTCCAATTTCTTTTCCATTTTGAGAAAATGTGATTACACATTCTTCATTAGTTAAATTTTTAATGTGATAATCATATTCTTTATCTTTTTTAATTTGACCAGCCATTATTTCAGCCGATAAACAAACCTTGCCCTTAACAATATAAATTTTGGTCATACTGGTTATGGGCCCGATCCCCAGTTCCCTGCCGGCAAGTATCTGCACGACTGCCTGATGAGCTGATTGGACATCCCCAAACCTTCTGGACTTCGCCAGGACATCCCCCAACTTAATAGTATCAGGAAGCGTCATTTCCCTTCCCTTTTCCACCTTTCCATTAACCTCTTTCTCCGCTTTCTTTTCCGGCTCCTCTCCCTTTTTCAGGTCCTTCTCCTCGTTTGCCATTCTCGTTCCTCCTTTAAAATATATTTTACTGCTTTACTTATACATCATATTATCCATTATGATACTTCTCTCAGTAATTATTTGCTTTCTTCCCTGTAAACGCAACCATCTCTTTCGGGACAATTCCGTCAAGTTTCATTGTCCCTCCAGTGAAGTAGGTTACGAGCACGTCCTTTTTTACGTTAAACATCTTCCCGGGATCCCTGCCGGCTTTCACGAGTGCCTTATCAATTTTGATTTCTTTTGCCAGGGCTACCAGTTGCTCCTTATTCAGTTTCTCCAAGTAATCATTCGTTATGACAAAGTCCTTTGCTATTGTCTTCTTCGCTTCACTTGCAAGGAACTCCAGGTCTGCACTTGAGTGTTCCGATATTTTACTGGAACAAACAGCCTGAATACATTTCAGAACCTGCTCATTGGTTGTAACTTTATATAGAGCAGCGACTCCTCTGATTTCCTTCGTAATCCCGAGCTCCTTATTGAGTACCCTTTCCCTTCCGCTATAAGTCAGAGACTGAAGAATTCCGCTGAGTACCAATGTATTCGCCATCCTCTCTGTTCTTGATGAGAATAGCACATTTATCCAAAACGCTCTTGCTGACAGTGTCTTCCTGGTAATATCCCGGGCTTTCCTCATAGCAACCAGCTGTGGGTCTGGACCTGATGGCTCGCCCTTCTTTCCCTTGACCGCCTCTTTTGTCCGCTCTGCCTTTGCGAGTTCTTTCTTCCCACCAGATATCTTTGCCTGCAGACACTTCTTCTTAAAGCACCTTGCCTCGAGTTGTAATATACCTCGATATCCCTTTGACGTAACCACTGCGAAGTCCTTGCATTTCCGGCACTCTTCCTTATATGAATTCCCAAGCATTTTAACTGTTTCCTTATCAAACTCTCCTGTTTCATACTTATTAATCTTCTTGAAAGCCGTTGCCTCCTGGACAACTTTAACTCCATCTTCTTTCTGTCTTTTTATCTGCTCGTCTACGGTTTCCTTCTGTTTCTTCAAATAACACTGCTTATTAAAGCAACACCCTTCTGTTTCTGTGTCCGGGTCAACCAAGTCCTTGTAATTCGAACCGTTCTGCGGGCACTCTTTACACTGCCCCTTATCAAAGTTTACATCATCAAGGCTAAAGAAATAGTTATCTCCAAATTCAGATTCCGTCAGCAAATTCTCTGCTGCCCGGGCCGATAACTTACCCCTCGTTATTTCCTCAAACATCCTCTTTCTATCTCCGAGGTCTTTAATCCGCAGCAGAACCTTACCGTGCGCCGGCACTATAACTCCTTCATACATCGCCTTAATCATTTTCTCATCAAGTTTCAAGAGCTCAACTCTGTCACCAACATACGAGGCACTCTTCCCTACCTTAGACCCGAGGTCCTCATGCGTATACTTATTCATAGCAAGCATCGACTTAAAACCTCTTGCCTCGTCTATTGGATTAAGATCATCCCGCTGCAAGTTCTCAATGATCTGGACCTCAATCACATCCTCATCCGTCAAATCTTTTACAATTACCGGGACAGTCTTCATTCCGGCCATCTTCGCAGCCTTTAACCTTCTGTGACCACATACGAGCTCAACCTTACCAGTCCCATTACCACTTATACTCCTTGCAATAAGTGGCTGTAAAATCCCTTTCTCTGCAATAGATGCTGCCAACTCATTCAACTTAAACTCATCCATCGCTCCTCTTAAATTACTTTTTACAACAACTTCCTCAACTTTACAATCTCTCATTTCTCCTCCTCTTTCATTTTGTCAAGTCCTTCTTTTAGAGCACTCCTCTTTCCACGAACAACAATTGCATATAAACTTACTACTGGAATAACGCAGATTTTCCATATTACTTTCCAGCGTTTTTTGAAGTTCAAATGCGTATTTCAATATCTCTTGAACCATCACTGGATTGTAAGTAACATCAATAACTTTCATTCCCTTCTGACTAACTATATTAAATTGAAATCCTTTTACATCAATGCCATTAACTAAACAAAGTTTTTGATATAATTGAGCTTGCCAACTTCGATCCGCTTTCTCTTGTGTCCAATATGCCAGGGAACCCGTTGTCTTATGATCAATAACCACCATAGAAATAGTCAATAAGTCAATCTTCCCGGTAATCACCAAACTCTCATCCCCCATTTTTGCCTTCATATAATACCGTTTCTCTATTATATACTCATCATCCACCTTGCCCGGATAAAGAAACTTGCACCTTTCCCTGAAGTAAATATTAAGGTAGTGCAGCGCTGTGAACTTAGCGGTTTCCTTGCTCATCTTACTGAAATCCACATCCTTGCTTTCCTCTTCAAATATCTCAGTAAATATCTTCCCCAACTCAAACCACTGCATATCTTCTACGTTTCCCACCCTGTGCTTAAAGTATTTTTCAAGGCAGGAGTGAAAGACGAAACCACAAAAAAGATTGACATTTTTAATTGGTTCAGGTTTAGTTAATTGATATAATAACTTGTATTCGCAATCTCTTGCTGAAGAAAGTTGAGTAACCCTTATTTCTTTCAATTCTTTAATCTTCATAAATCCTTCTTTTGAGGTAACAAACTTCGCCTTTGTCGTAGATAATCCATTTGTTACTTGTGATTTTAATTCACTATCTTTTTAATACTCTTGTCGTCTAACAGTATAGTATAGTAGTTTTAGGTAACAGTAACAATATATATATATAAGGTCGTATGAGAATTTTGACCTGTCATTATCCGCCCCGCATCTTTAAAATCTTTATGTATCATACAAGGTCTTATCCTTTTTCTTTGTTACTTGTTACCTTTTTATTTATCGTCGACAAAAAATTCTGAAAGGTAACAAAAGACAAAGTATCGTCGACAAAAAGTGTTACCCCTCTTTTCCCCTGTTTGTTACCATATCGTCGACAAGAAGGGTAACAAATGAAATTCTCAAAACGGAACCTCCCCTTGATTTTCCAGAAATATGTCTTTGAGTATGTCCGGACAATCGTTTATATTCAAAATCCATCTACGAGCTACCAATCCTTTTACCTTAGTTACTAAATTATCTATAACATAAGGCTCTTGTTTTAGGATTTTAGTTACCTCTCGCTTATTAGGTAGCTTGTATTGTTTGGAATATTGGTTTCCGCTTATTTCAGCAAGTAGACCAGCTAAAAAAATCTCCAACGTTCCATCAACAACATCATAATGAATTAATTGTTCATTCAAAAAGCCTCGTTTATGAAGGACATCCGAGGCCTCCCAAAGAGTTCCAATGACTTCTTCTGACCTGCGCTCTTTAAGTTCAGTTTTAACTAAATCAACAGCAAAATCAACTAAATCCTTCTTTTGTTTCTGGAAATAGGGCTCAGTCAATGCACTTGCCACCGGAATAGCCATTACAGAGGCTTGTCTTGAGTCATCTATCTCATTTGCTAAAATACCTTCAATCTCGCTATAATTCTCCATAAATGTAGGGAATGAGGGTATTCTACCTTTTAACCAATTTAAGCCAATACAGGCTAATTGTGGCTCAATTTTGACTATATCCTTATAGTATTTATCATTTCGTTCCTGCAGGGTCAATTCTATCGAAATCATCCTGGAAAGCAGCGCGACATCCGTAGGGCATGTTTCCCCGGTAAGAAGTAGACAACCGCGGATATTTACCCTGCGGACCCCAAAATCTTCCCGAAGTCCCTTCGTAGGGCTGGACCTGTCAAACACACCCCGGAAGAATGTATGAAAGCGCTGTCCCGATTCATCATTTCTATAATCATCTACAAATATAGGCAATGACGAATAGTAAGCAAATTTCCGGGCAAGTCCCACTTCAGTTGTTCCCTTATCTGATAGCATTTCGGGGTTGCAATCCCGCAGGCCAATCATAGACATTAACCATTGGGCAGTCTGACTTTTGCCTCCTGAAAATCTGCCATGAAAAGTAAGTATCGGAAAAAACCGCTTTTTCTCATAAAACATTCTGCTCCAAAGAGTTGATTTCATCCACCCAATTGCCAATGCCATTTTAAGATTTCGGTTCTTAACCAAAAGGTTAAATATATGTTCCTTAAAATTGTCTATCCCACCTTCTGGCTCAACTAAAGGAAAATAGGGCACCTCAGACCGACTCCCACCTCTTTTAACCAATTCAACTATCCTTATCGAATTTTTATCATCTACTGAAAGGAACCCATTGGTAAGTGGCTTAAACTCATTACTATTTGAGATAAACACATTTTCGGCTATAAATCCTTCGTCTATTTCACCCACGTGGTCAGTTTCACTTACTATCTTTGGCTCCGAAACCAAATCGAGATACTGAACCAAATTTGCCAGGTCATTGTCGAAACCAGTAAACCACAATAACTTATTTGAAACAGAATTAATAAATTCACGTAACCTTGATGTATTAGCAAACATGATGGAAGGCATAAAAACCGTTGTAACATAATTTCCACTCTTTAATTTTACTTTCCGCAATCGTTCCTCATCACTTCTAATTATAACTGCCTCTAAAGTCATTGTCCAGTTCGTCAAACGTTTCTCTCCATCTTTCCTTATTATATAATAACCATCTTCCTTGTGCCTTATAACACTCCTCATTTCGGCTTTTGGAACTGAAGCATTTCTTTTCAATTCTTCAATAAGAGATTTCGGATCATCTGATTCCCGGATTAAATCGTCAATATCATTATCTTTAGGAATCTCTATTAAAAACAGATTGTCCCGGCTATAATTCCTAATAAACTTTTCCACATCCTGATTACCAGCATTGTCATTATCAAAAGCCAAAAATATACAGGGGATTTCCTTTGTCTTTAAAAAATTTACCTGAACTGGTGTAAGCGGGCCACAACTTGCCACTATATCAACCCCACAGTCCCATAATGAAATTGCATCATCTTCTCCTTCGCATAACCAAATATCCTGCCCTTGCTTTATAGCGTCCTGATTATACCAAACCGCATCATTTGACCTAACGGAAAGAGGCATCTGCCATTTCTTCTGCTTATTCGGGTCCTTAATTCTAAAGTATTTGATTTCATTGTCCACTATAAAAGGATAAAGGAAACAATTATCCGGTAACTTGTCAAGACCAGTTGCTTTAATAGTCGATTCAGAATATCCCTTTTCTTTCAAGTAATCAACCAGCCCATCATCATTAAACCCTAATCTAAAATTAATTATTGCTTCGTGAGAATGTTTCCTGTATTCCGTAAGATATTCAAGCGGAGTAAACATTTGACTCCTGAATTGATACTTAGTTTGAGATGTAAATAAAACTTCTCTTGTATACTCACAGGCTAATTCGCGCAAAGACACCCATTCGATGTCCTCTTTTTTATATTTCTTAATTCCGAGTTCATCATTAAACTTATCTATCGACTCACCGAATGTAAGATTTTCCAACAACATTCTTGCCTGTATGCTATTCCCCATGTAGGAATAACATTGAAAGCAGAACGCTGCATCTGTGCTTGATAATCGAAAACAGTCGTGTCCGCTACATAGAGGACACTCCTCCAATGTTCTCCAGTTCCCAATATTTTTCCATTTCATACCCGTTTGATTTTCAATGTATTCGGCAAGGGGATATGCAGTTTTAATTTTTTCTATAATCATTTATCACTCCAATATTCTATGCTTCACATACTCATAAAAAACCTTATACATGTAAGCCCGTGCATTATTTCTGTTTTCGCAGAATACAAAAGGAACATTGAATTGAACATACCAACTTGCAATACTTCCGTAAACACTGCTCGCCTCCAAAATTCCAGGGGGCTGCTTATTGACAATATCCATAAATGAAAATTCAAGAAGAATAAATCTAAATTCAATTTTAGATAACCTCGTGAGTTCTCGTTCCCAACGCTCTCTATCCTTGCCGGTTGCAGCATATAATTCTCCAACCCTTGATTTCCTCTCACAAATAATCTTGTCCGCATAAATCCTGTTTCCATACTTAATCGTATAGTCCCCTGTGGGTAAACCCATTGTTATTGAATTTTTGAAACGATATGGCAACTGTTCCCGGGTATCAATGACAACCTGGAACTGTTTAATCAGGTTTTCTTTTGAGAGTTTTTTCATAAGTCATCTAACTCATCTTCTTCATTTGATGGTTCAGTTTGTGCCGGTTTTGTTTTTGGTTTTTCTTTCTTACTCTCTACTAAATCATCAACAATTTCTTTTGCTTTACTTTCTACTTCCACGTTTTTGTCAAAGGGAGTTTTATCCGTTTTCTGCTCCTCTTTTTTTTCTCCCTCATCCTTTGATACTTTTCTCTTTTCCTTTGTTGTGTTTTCATCTTCAGGCTCAACTCCTTTGATGGGTGCGACTTCATCTTTAATTGGCGAGTAACTTCTGACCATGTTTTCCTTCCCACTCGTGCCATCGCCATAACTGCTATCCTTAACTCCAATATCAACTAATCCCTTTTTACCAACCATCAACTCCTTCTTAACAATAAACTTTTTTCTCTTATCCCTTATTCCAATGGAATATAAAAACTGTTTCCACTTCCAAATCATAACTCCTTCGACTGGAAGATAATCTCTAATCCTCAACCCCTCAACCATTAACACCACTTTGTTACTTTTGTTTCCGCTACTTGCAGCCGTGTGATGTTCAATACTTAAAACCTCAAAAGGATATCTGCCCTTCTCTAAAACATTACTGCTCGGACTGTCCGTTGAACCTGTTACCTCAAATTCATCCTCGTTTACTTCAAATTCATCTTTGTTTTCTGTCATTCTTTTTCTCCTTTCTTAACTTTAATTCTTTCTTAACATATTCTTCAAATCCCACCATAGTATAATGAACGCAATCATCATAGTATTTACATTTTTTACATTTACTATTTTCATCTTCCCACCATTCTTCAGGTGCGTCATCCTGCTTACCAAAAAATTTACAATTATTCATCTTTTTCCTTTTGCCGGTGGCGAGATTATGATCTCAGGGGGTTGAAAACATAACCCAACCAGGCCGATCAATAATCTTTATAAACTATCTATCTCATCCTTACTTCCAATTGCAGATCCAGTTACCTGATAAATCTTAACTCCTTTGATTTCTCTTATTCCTGCCTGCACTACCTTACCAATCTTCTTTGTATCTACTGCAAGATACTCACGAGGGACCTCATTCTCATTTAAAATTTCAAATGTCCAGCGCTTCGTAATCCTCAATCCTTCGGTTTTTGGCTTTTCAATATGAACCGGAGCCGGTGGCGGTGGCGCTATCTCACCTTTTTTCTCGGACTTCTCAACCTGCTTTTCATACTTTTTCTCTTGCTGTTTCCTTATTTTCTCCTCTTCTTTTAACCTCTCTTTTTCTTCTGCCTCTTGATAATCAACAATCCTTCTTTTCAGAACTTGCTCTGCTTGTTCAAAATCAACAATGATAGGTTTGAACTTTAAGTTGATTTGTTTAACTTGGGCATTGAGAGGGTTTACAAAAAACTTCCTTAAATCATCAACCCTCTTAATTGTCCTCTTGATTTCCTGCGTAAACGAAACTGCATCCGTAAGCGTTACCTGATCTACAACATTCACTTCTAACACCTTACACATAACATCCTTTTGCTCTTTTTCCAACTCCCTGATTTTTAATTCTTGCTCGCTCATTGTTTCCTCCTTCTTGTCTTTTCAATATTTTTGTATAGTCCGTCTTTCTTATCAAAGTAGTAACCAGCATGGCATATCTCGGCAATGAATTTATTAGTATCATTGGGACCAGTCAAATGCTGGGACAAAAATTTTACAATCGTTTCTCTGGAAAGTGATGCTTTTGCCTTGATACATTTTTTTATTAGTTCTTCCGAAATGGTCATTCCAATTCACCTCCTTTCTATAAAGTTTTTATATACTCTCTCCTTCTATCTGTTCATTTGCCTCGTAACAAGGGTCAGTTAAAACCTCTTGTCTGTATTTAGATAACTTCTCATCTACGCATTTCTCACACACACAACAAAGTGGTATACCTCTTGCATCATTTTCCATCCATCCTTCCAACCCACTTCCACAATTACATTTCATTTTTTTTCCTCCTTAAACCATTTTAACACGATTATCAATAAACATCTGGATCGCCTCATTGTAAAGAACATAGCGAGTTTTACTTTCGGCCTTGGCAATTGTGCCAAGTTGATTAAATTGTTCTCCGGTCAGTTTGATTGCTCTGATTAAGTAATTGGCAGGTTGGAGCCGTTCGGTTTTCTGAAGTTTAGAGTTGTTTCCATTTAAGCTGAGGCAGGTTTCGCAAAGTAACTTACCTTCTGTTTTTCCATTTGCGATTGCATGTTCTACTTTCTTCCCACATTTTTCACAATGTAACCCTTGTTTTGCATTTCCCTTTCCTTCTACTTCTTTGCTCTTTTTCATGCTCATTCTCATTCTCCTTTCTCATTCATATAGATAAAGGAGACAAACCAATACCAGCAATCAATCTCCAATGGAGGAAAGATGGCTGATATTACGGGCAGGGCCACCAAACACTGGCGGGTTTGTCTCCTCATAAAAAAACCTATGAGCATTTAATTCGTCATAGGTTCTATCCTTTATTTTTTGCCCGTCTTTCATTTTGTTCCTCTTAAATTATCTGGCGCTTTTGTCTGGTAAGCCCGAGTATACACCATCTTTTAATTTTTGTCAAGTCTTTTCTTCATTTTTTTTCTGAAAATGAAATTAACTTCATTCTTAAACTCAAAAGGACTCGGTGGATTTTCCCCAGGAGCTTATCGTCAACATCGGTCTTTGTGAGCTTCGCTATCTTTATTAATCCCTCAACTGTCAGCATTAATGCTCCGATAACTCCCAGCACCCACGCCACCACTTCCCCGGGGTTCTGCGTGATATAACTAATTAATTCTTTCATACGGTTTCTCCTTTATTTTTTAACCACTGTTCCCTGTCTTTTAATTTCTGATTAGTGGTTGTGAACTTTGAAAACATCATTAAAAAAGCAATAATACCAACAACAAAAGTTACCGCATTACTTATGATAAGTATTTTTGTAATGCTGGGGTCATTAATTATATCTCTTGATTGATTACTCCTATTTCCAATTCCCACGTTTGCGGCTCCCTGTGCCAACACTTCCACATCAGTTTCAAGTTTACCGATTCTTTTATTCGTTTCGTTCTTGAAAGCATTAAACTCCGTTTCCTTATTCATCTCAACCTTATTGCCTTTACCATAAGAAATACAAACATTACTTACAATACAAACAATAAGCATAAGCCATAAATATCTTTTCATTTATAAATCCTCCGCAATCTTTTTTATTCGTTCCATGTCTTCTAAATTTTTCTCGCCATTTATTATTGAAATCTTTCCTTCTAATTCCGTTATAAATTCCATTAAGGTATCAACATCTTCCTTATGTTTTTTTTCAAGTTCTGCCATTAAATCTAACAGTGCGTTAATGTCCATCTCAAGTCTGGTTATCCTCTTATGATGTTCGTTTATCTCCCGAAGCATTGAATCCATAGGATATTTACCTTCTTCTGAATATTTATTTAATTCTTCCAGTAAATACCTTAATCTGTATTGCTCCTCTTCTTCTGACATGCCATTTGTTTTTTCTGCGGCAACCTTACTTGATTCAGTAAATCTATTATTTACTACCTGATTAACAATATCCATGTCAACATCATCTTTATAACCTGCCTGCATTACATTGCTTACACAAAACATCAACACTAAAACAACAAATAACTTTTTCATTATTCCTCCCTTACTCAAATCCTAAAAATATACTTATCGTAGGCACGAACCTTCCACCATTAGTTACTATATACGATAATGATATATTAGGACCCCAGACTATTTTTATTTCTTTTTCATGTATTGCATAAAAAAGATTTACAGCAACCCCACTATTTTTTAATCCCAAATCAATACTGGCTCCGAGGTATAAATCATTATCATCAAATATCTTTTCTGCCTTAACCACCGGGATAGATAACCCAAATCCCTTTACGTTGTCAAACATAATAGCCGAATGACTTACCGTTCCCAATAGCATTAAAATCCCCAACACAACAAATATCTTTTTCATTTACTCCTCCCATTTCTTAAAGATATTTAAGAACGCAACTGTTACCGATACGAGAACCTCAAGTATCTTTGTTTTGAAGAACTTTAAATACCAGGGAAACTTTACCAGTTCAAGAAGATACCCTACTGCCGTATGTAGTTTTACTTTTCCACCGTTAATTATTCCTGCGCCTATATTTGACGCTTTCTCTATCCCCTGGACTATTGCGATAATCAACGAGGCAGAAGATTCTATTGCCTTGACAAATGACTGCCAGTTCTTAAAGGGGTCTTCCCAGCACTCCTTAAAGTTCTCTGACATTGACTTAATCCCCGCCATTCCCAAAAACCTTTTTGCTTCCTCAATCCTCTCAATTAACAACTCTGAATTTACAAACATTTCGCCCTCCTTTGATATTTTATACGTTCTCTGGCTGTTGGAAATGCGGACGGTCTTTGCGACCATCGCCCATATTAAAACGTCCACCCCAGACAAGCCCTAAATCCTCGCCTATCTTTCCCAACGTGTCAAACTCCGCGTCGTCCCAAATACACTTGTTATCAAGGATAATTGCAAAGTCCACTGCTTCAGCCGGGATTGTATTATGCCTGCTAACCTTTTCATAACCATCGCAATATGTAACAACATCCCCAATGATTTTACCAAACAACCTTCCCTTTTTAAATAACTTCTTTTGATAAATAGGGTTACGAAACGTGCAGGTAATTATCACACGCTTTGGACTATTCTCAAGGTTATATCTTTCTATCATCAGCTTGACTTTTTCCTGCATCCATTTTGTCAGGTAAGCGGGGTCTCTGCTGTCCTTTTCGGGATATTCGTTATTCATTTCTTCTACCACCTTTAGATTATTTATCTGAATAAGTAGAGATGAAGACATATCTCTTGCCAATTCCTCTATGTTATTTAACTTCAATGCAATTTCTTCAATATCTTTAGTAAATTTCTTTATTCCGTTGAGTGTCATTTATAAAACTCCTCCAAGTATTTTAAGTATTTCATTCCTGAATAATAAAACAACCGTCCCGATTATCGTTACAAAACAAAACCATATTAACTGCCTGTTCATACTGACCTTTTCTTTTATTCTTTGCACGCAGGCAATCAGACCGCCTTTTGCGTCCTTTCCTTTTAATACAATATCATGTTCCTTGACTTTATCGGTATAAGGTTTCGCAATTTCATCATGCTGTATTTTGAACGCCTCAAACGACCTGCGACGCGAAGCGCTCTCGTTTGTAATTAATGTTTTAATCTCCCCGAACGCGTCCCTTAATTCCTTTTCCATTATTTAAGCACTGACCTTTCGGTATAATTTAATCCTTCAATCCTAATCGCTTTGCTATTATTAATATTCTTTCCTCTGTTGTTGCTTGTGCAAATGTTTCTTTATCTCTTTGTTGTTGTTCTTCTTTAATTAATAATTTTGGTGTATGATTTTCAATTATCTCATCAAGTAAAACTTTTTCTTGTACTGTTATATTTTTCTCAAAAATGTATCTATTATTTTAGAATAAGTAAATGCTTGATTTTCTAAATCTTATTCTTTATGATTTTCTAATTTGATTTTATCAATATCTATTTCCATATTAACTCCTTGAACTATAAGTTCCTATTGCAATCCAAGTATATAAAATTCTCCTGCCATTAGTAAAACTAACAGACGATAACCATAATTTTGTAATTCCCGATGTTGTAATATTTTCAACCCAAGCATTTGCATCAATGCCACCAACCCCACTATCTCCAGCATTTGATGGGTCAGAACCGTCTTTATATCCCGCACAACTTGTAACAACAATAGGAATATCATCAAAAGTTATTCCAAAACTAATGGCTTCAAATATTATTGACGGAGTTCCCGATACCGTTATAAATCCCCACCCTTTTCTTACAACCTGATGAGTTACGACATTATTTGTTACATTATCCTGCCTATGATTATTTTCTGCAAATTCCTGATGTGCTGCTCCATTATTCAAGCCATCAGCATACGCCTTTATACTTTGCTGTGTCGCAAGATGTTCATCGCTATCAGAAGCCATATCATCTTCATCTTTATAAGGGATATGTGCAAGACCGAGAATACCCTTAACTTTGGTTGCCAAGTCAACACACCTTTCCCGTAACGACCTTGTGTCCACAACTGACGGTGGTAATCTTGCCATCTCAAATCTCCCTTAAATCAAGTTGAGTTTTCCAATTATCAAAATCAATTCTTATCCCCTCTATCTTCAGTAAATCAGCAGAAATTCCCATTCGTGAGCTTGTAAATTGTATGGTATCTCCCAAATCCAACTGCGGAAGAAAATCGCATTCTGCAACCACTTTGAATTTGGGGTCTTTGTGTTTCGTATAATATGAGTAAGCGACGGAATTTGCAGTGTCTATATTTGATTCGGGAATCAATTTGCCTAAATCAAGGGTTTCCTTTCTGACCCCATACTTGTCAATCGAATGCGGGCGCGCCTCTCCTTCGGTAACGCTGTCAATTCGTGCAGTATAATTCCCAAAAGTAACCTCAACCCGATTTCTAACCCATGAAATACCTTCATCATAAACGGAAACTTTTTTAAGATGATTATAGTCCGCCAGAATAAAATCAACAATTTCATCAGGTAATTTTCTTCTGAAAAAGTATTTAGGAAAAATCTCACCAACCGTATCCTGACTCTCAAATCCGATTTCATAATTAGGTAAAGTTGCGAGTTCGCTGATTGCCTGACCGACTGTCATCCCGGCAAAATTCGCTAACGGAATTGTAGTGCTCCCGGAATAGTGGTAAACTGTAAACGAATTCAACAGAGGTGTTCCAGCCCCGAATTTAACATTTGTTATAAACTTAACCCTTACTCTCATATATCGTTTGGATTCAGAGATTATACTGTGAGCAGTAGATAGAGGGGTCCAAACATTCCAATCCGTACTCCAACCATCATCAGTATCGGAAGTCCGTGTGTAAACTTCCAAAATTTGTCTATTCAAGGTAACATCAAATTTCAATTTACCAAGAGCATCTGGTGCAGCAGTAAAATCTTTCGTCTGCGACATAAAATCGCCTATTGGAAAATAATCACCAATAATTTTTATATCCCAACATCGTAATTCCAAAGAACGAGGAGTCCCTGCATCCCAATAACCTCCATAACAAGAAAACTCGAGATAATCAAGAGGAACATCTGTCGTTATGTTCCATCCCTCACCTGCCGCAAACCCCTCGTTACCTGCAGTATAAACCCTGACAGTCGTTGCGTCAACTCTTTTAATAAACAAATTAACTGGCAAATTATGAGCATCATGAACAAGCCCCCAACCAATATACGCGTTTGATATTGATGAAACAAGTAAACCATCAAGGTAAAAATCTATTCTTGCTGCACCTAATTTAATAACCGCCCAGAATCTTTTATCAGAATTAAAATAAAACTTAATAGCATTATCAACCAACCATTCTAATGAGAATGAAAATTCTATGTATTCAGAACCACTTCCATCAAGAGGGCTTTGAAAATCTTTCCAAACCCTCGTAGCATCAGAATCCCAAGTAGGTAAAACATGATTAATTAAACCACCAAGTTCTAATGATTTACCGCCAACGGATTGTATTTTAGCATATCCGTTATGATCTTCATAAGGAGAAGGTTTATCATCAATAATATATTTATCCCATCCTATCGGAAATTCGTCATCATCAATTCCTGACCAATCCTCCGCTTGACTTACTATTAATCGGACACTCGCTGCATCGCCAGCACCAGTAGATTCGGTGTGAGTTAAAGCTCCGGCAGCCCAATCCGCAGCAGAGGTCTGAACCCAAGTCGATTCGGCTTGGTCTTCAAGAATCGCGGCTTCAATATCCCGGTTCGTTATGACTGCGACATCAAGAAGTTTTTTAATAAGGTATTCTACTTTTTGGTCTTGATACCAATGGTAATACGATATGAAAATTGTTGTTGCTCCTGCCGGTGGAGTGGCAAATACAATCTTTGCCTTCTGAACTTTTGAATTTAATCTTTCAGTCTCATAATCAGTTCCTTCCTTTTGCACAGCTGCATCAATTTTGACTTCTGTAATTTCTCCAACTCCATCGTTAGCTGTATAAAAATCAGTATTAGAACCATCTCCAGTCCCAGCATTTTCATCGGTAACGGTTGTTGAGCAATCTTCTGCATTGAAATGGTCAAGATAGTTAGTCAACCCTACCACTTGAATAGTCGCTGTTCTGGTCAGTGGATTATTTTTTATCCCCCCCATAGGTATAAATCCAGGAAAAATTTTCTCTCCATATTCTTTCCCTTCACTATCCTTAAAACCAGCTTCTATTTTTACAATGGAAAACATCGGAATATAACCAGTCCAAACACTTCCATTTTCTTTCCATTCAAGGTCTGGATTTTCAACCTGGATTGAAATATTTGAAGTCTTAAATTCATTCAAATTAACCGTATCAAGCATCCAGCTCGCAGAACCAACCTGTTTAACTTTATGTGTAAAATCCCAAGCCGAGGCCCATTCATATTTAGTTTCCCCGGCATTCCATTCCCTCCTGTATAAAAGGAATTTCTTATAGGGAAACCAGTTATCCTTGCCTGATTCGTTTAAAAAAGCTGTTTCATGTCCAATGTTTTTCATTATGTCCCTTCAATATTTATTGAAATATCATACCTTCCTTTATAACTGCGGTGTGCATAAGAGAATCTCCAACTACTCACCCATTCAACCTCATACATATAACCTTCATGATTATCTGGCTCTGGATACCACAAAAAGGCTGTATCCAACAATTTTATGGTTCTTAAATTATCCCTCATAGTCAAATCAATATCGGTAAAAGTAGCTTTCGCTTCATATTTTCTGTATTCAAACCAGCTTTTTTGTTTACCATTTTCTAATCTATATCGTTCAGTTTTCTCCGGGAAAACCGGATCGTAAGAGGACATAAAAAATGTGGAAGTATAAAGGAGCTGAGCGATTATAAATTCCCCGATTTTCTTTTCTTCACCAGCAGATATGGTTTTATCCATTGCGAGTCTTATTTTTGCAGCTGTGATTTTTGTAAATGAGATATAAATATCAGTTTTTGCATTGGTTGTATAAGTGGTTCCTGTAATATCTCCATAAGCTCCCCCTTCGGTTGCCGAATACTGCAATTTGAACTGCTTCAGATTGATGTTTCTCAGGCATACCCTATCTACATCCTGCGTGATATATCCTCCAGCAGCATTTTTGAAAATTACCTCATAAGTGCAACTATAATCTGCATCCTCATCTGTTTCACCGGAAGAAATCCACTGTGTTTCCCACTGATTATCCCAAGCTAAATCCGCAATAGCACTATTTGAAGAAGAATTTTTATCACAGTGCCTATCCACGTAATTTCCATATAAAAAAATCGGTAGATCACTCACTTAAACCTCCCATTTCCGTTCCAAGAGTATGGATTCCCTGTGCCATTTCCACCGCGTCAATTACTCTATCCCGGACTGCCTGATTAATATTTTTAAGAATCATTTCAAGATTTTCTGTTTCAAGAGCTTCAAGTCTTTCTATGTTTAGATTTATAATTATATCCCCAATTACAATTCCCTGTTTACCCATCATTGGAAATTTACTTAAAGGAATGGCTGCTTCCGGTCCCTTTTCTGCAATGGTTGTCAATGCAGGACTCATAAAGATTTTACCTTCAGCTGCTGATTCAATACTTGCAACTTGTTGCCCCGTCATTCTTTTTTGATATGCAATTGCCAATATTCCTGCGGCAACATTAAGCGGAAACGGGATAGCTGCCACAGATACGATTGCTTTTTGAATTCCCAATGCTCCTGAAATATATGCGTTTGCTTTTTGTATTTTCTTAAATCCTTCTTTATCTTTTGCGTATGCCTTATCTGCTTCTTCCTGTGTCATTGTCCCACGTTTGACTGCATCATCATATCGTTTTTTATTGTTTTCTAAATCATCTTTTGCAATATCGGTAATAAGATTGATTGCATCTCCAGTAAATTTCATTGCCGCATCAGTCATTTTCTTATTAGCAGCTAATTTTTTATTTACCTCCTCGTCTACCAGTTTATCTTTTGCTTTCTTTTCTGACTCTGCTAACTCAAGAACTTTTTCTTTTCTTAATGCAGCAATGTCTACTTCCTCTACTTTCGCATCCTTGTATTTTTGTAGTTCTTCTTCTATCCGATACATAGCAAGTTCATGATCGGTCATGTTCATTACTTCTATTTCTTCTCGAAGTTCCTCGGTAGATTCTCTTTTAGTTTCTCTTGCTTCTTTTTCGGCTTCGCTTATTTCTTCTAAAGCTCCTATTTTCGCTTCGGCTTCTTTGGCTGCTGCTTCGGCTGCTGCTTCCCCAGCTGCTGATTCAACCGACTCTTTTTCTTTCAATTTCGCTATACGAGCATCAAGATTCGTAATGTCCTCCGAGGTCTCTTCGGCTCCCCGCTGGAGTAAATTAGCTTTAACCAATAATAAAGCCTGGTGAGTTCCTTCCCACTCCTTCATTTTTTCAACTTGCTTATCAATTCCCTTAAGGTTTTCATCTGCCGCTTTCTCAAAATTTTTAACTGCTTTTTCTGCCTTTATAAATTCCACTGTGAGGAGAGCAACCGCCGCTACTGCCATTCCGATAATCGCAGGAATACCACCAGTGGTCAAACCTAACGCTTTTATCAAAGGAACTAACTTGCTAATAACCGAAACCATCTGTAGGCCTACTCCAACAATTTTTAAGAAAGCTCCCGATAATAAAAGAATAGCCGGGGTAAGAATTGCGACATTTTCAATTAGTCCTTTATTCTCTTTTACAAAATCCCTGAATTTATCTATATTTTCAACAACTCTTTCAGCTAAATCTTTTATAACAGGAATAAGAATAGTTCCAACATCTACCATTAAAATATTTACAGTTTCTTTAAGTTTCCTCATTTGAACATTCAAATTGTCCTGTCGTTTTGCTAACATTTCATCGGTCTTACCGGCTCGCTCCGAGATGGTAATGCTATCTGCCATAAATTCGTTTTTCTTATCTAATATAGTTAATAAGCCCGTAAGGGCCCGCTTTTCTTCTATCATCTGTGGAAGTCTTACGCTATCAATTTTAGCAAGTCTTTCTAATACTCCAGCCATCCCGAGTTGTTTCATTGCAGCCTGAGCCGATTCAAAACCCCACTTTTTAGTTTCTTCTGCAAGTTCTTTAGTTGGTTTTAGGAATGCACCCATAATGCTTCGTAGTGAAGTTACTGCAATATCAGTCTTAATTCCAGCCCTGGTCATTACTGTAAGCGAAGCTCCGACTTCATCAAGAGATACGCCCAGCTGTTTAGATAAAGGAAGAACCAATCCGATTGAGGGTGCTAATTCCGCCATCGTAGTTTTGCCTTTTTCTACGATGGAAAAAAACCAATCAGAAACATCTCCAGCTTTTTCAGCACCCAGGGAATAGGCATTGACTACGGTAGTTAATGCGTCAGCTGTTAAACCGGCTTCAACAAAACCTGCCTCAGCAGATCTAACCGATACTTCTAAAAACCTTGCAGCTTTTTCTGCGGGAATCGATGCGGATAGGATGTCATATAAACCTTTGGATAGTGTTGCTGTTGACTGCCCGTAAGTTGTGGACATTCTTTTTAAAGCAGACTCAAAACCCGGCATATATTTTTCGCTCTGATCACCAAGCATAGTTGCAACAAAGCTCATCTGCTCCTGGAAATCTCCCGCCTTCTTTATTGCAACACCAAGACCGGCAGCCATTGCTGTGCCAGCTATAAGAAATTTGTTACCTGCTTTGGAAACCGATTCACCAAGTCCATTTAACTGTTTATCGGTGACTCCAAGAACCTTGGTAGCCTCATCTCTGGCGCGAATTATAATTTGTAAAATGTTTTCAGGCATTTTATTTCCCTAAAAAAAAGGCTCGCCAATCTAAAGATAGAGGTCTTTTGACTGCGAGCCTTCGTTCCTACCTAATTTTTATTTTTAAATATTATTTATTTGCTATCCGTTTAAGATTTGGGGTTTAATCCTCCTCCTAAAACTATTGCCTTATTTACGGATTGCATTATTTCTTCAAATGATTTGTCTGCCGGAATTAAAAGTGAGCCAATTTTTTCTTCCGTTAGACTTTCGTCAGATTTCCTAACAAGCAACCAAATTAACATTCTGGCCTGCTCTAAAGTAAGCGGTGCACCGCTCTTTAATTGCTTGAGGTCTCCAAACCGCTTCTCCAGCAAAATTAAATCATTCAAATCCAACGGTTTTAACTCAACTTCTTTTCCATCAATTTTAATTTTCACTCTTCCTCCCTTTCTATTAACCAAATTCCTACAATTGCCTATTTGCCCTTATTTTGCCATTGTCTACCCTATTATACCTAATTTACCTTATTTTGCCTTATACGCCCTCCTGACGCTTATAAACAGCTCTTAAATCCCCATAATCCTTTTTTTAATAATCCGATTTCCCGTTCGTCAAATACACTCGGCACATATGCGCTGCGGTAGCGTCATACTTCAGTTTCCCGGAAGCGCCAGCCATTATCTCCCCGGGCCCGCCAATAGCAATCGGGAAAGCTGTGTAAAGAACCTTTGGGAATTCAAAAGTCAGCTCATAGTTCCACTTGCCCCCAGTTGCAATAACCGCTCCAATAAACGACACTCTCCAAACTGCTGAGGTCCAGCCAGTGAATAAATCAAACTGAGTTGTATTATCGAGCTTGAAAGTTGGAGCAATCGTTCCGCTTCTGAAAGCATCCCCGATAATCCTGTCAATAAAATAAGTGCCATCAAGAACAGGCTTCGCTACCAATCCGTTTTCAAGTGTCATTGCCAAGGTGTCAATTTCTTTATTGAATGCGTAAATCTCATAAGTTGAAGTATTATCGGGAGTTGTTCCCCAAGTTGCAACAGTAAGTGCGGTAGCAGTATTGGCTGTAATTGCTCGGATTTGCCCCTCTCCTAAACCCCCTGTTATCCGAACATAATAACCAATCAAACCAGTTCCAGTAATTATCCAGGTCGCTCCTGCATCGGTTATTGATGTTGCTGCCCCGGCTGTTGCTGTTCCAGTATCGTGAAGCCCAATTCCCAGAACTGTCTGATTCCATCTCCATGGTTCTGTTGTTTCTAAACTTGCGGTTGTCTTGGTAATCTGGGCATAGGTTTTAGCAAGCCAGGAAGCAGTAAGCGCTAAAATCTTTGCTCCTACCCCATAACTAAAAGCAAGTGAATTGACGCAAGAACCTTTAACCTGAAAAGCTTTACCAGCTCCAATATCCTTTTCAAGTTCAAGTGTGTAAGGATAAGGATCACACTTTGCTGAAAATGGGGTATTCGTCGGTGTGAACTTATGCAAGTAAACCGGATACTGATAAATCTCGAAAGTGGAAGTAGCATCTGGAGTCGCGCTCCAAGCTGCAACTGTTAAAGTATCTATGGTATTACTTACAATAACTCTCACTTGACCAATAGCAGCTGTTGCCGAGCCCGTTCCCCCCGTGATTTTAACATAAAAACCTGTGTATTCATTAATAGTCCAACCAGCTGTAACACCAACTATGGTTGTATCAGTCGCGCTTGCTGTTGTATCTGAAATCTTCAAAGAAGGTTGCGTGGTTGTCGGTGCTCCAAACCAAGACCTCAATAAATGACCCAAGCAATTCGGATGGACTTCGTGAACAGTATCTCCGGCAAGGGTTATCAATCCTTTATAACTCGGTGGCTCATCCCTTCTGCCATCCAGCTGTGCAGAAACTATTTCTTCAATAGCCGGAGAAATAGATTCTGAATTGAATTTTAAATAATCAG
>Ga0307377_10002329_pt1 | contig 22472 bp, 14 predicted proteins | sample TR3MG_FD_202535 | JGI IMG/M metagenome (GOLD analysis project Ga0307377, IMG submission 202535) | Soil microbial communities from Risofladan, Vaasa, Finland - TR-3 | ecosystem: Environmental > Terrestrial > Soil > Coastal area > Acid sulfate soil | place: Finland: Risofladan, Vaasa | collected...
TTTTCGGCGGTGCAAATGAGTTGCACCAATGCTGGTGAAACTTGGCGCGAATTGGCTGACGTTCGCGCTGAACATCACGAGGCGGCAATTTTCCGCGACAATTCTTGCACTGCCGGATTGCGCGACAGATCCGCGAGTGCGCCGACGCCACTACTGCCAGAATCTTCGGTATTGGCCTCAGGGGTACTTCGCGCTGGATTCCTGGCCCAGGTTGCGATATACTCAGGATTGCTGCAAAAGCACAGATTCTCTAGAGGAAACAGGAGCGCATTTTCATGCCCAAGCGCACATTTCAGCCCAATCGCCGCCGCCGTTTGAAGACACACGGGTTCCGTGCGCGCATGAAGACCAAGTCCGGCGCTGCCGTGTTGAGCCGTCGCCGTGCCATTGGCCGCAAGCGCGTAGCAGTGAGCGCCGGCTTCCGCGACTAACCCTTTCCTGCCGCTCAGCTCGCCCTTCCCGTTTTTTGACCCGGATCGCGTTGCACGTTGCAGCCCTTCCGGGACCTCCCCAGAATCTGAAGCCTGATTCGTGGAGTGGTTGAATCCGGCTCGAGCTTTCGCGGGCAACACGATGAAATCCCAAGTGAAAACTGCCGTGCTTTCGTTACGCCAATCGATGACGGGCGTGCGTCTGCGCAAACATGCAGATTATCAGCGTGCGTATTCAGCGGCGCGCAAGCGGCAATCTGCATCGATGAGCTGGTTTCTGGCGCCGCAATCGCTTGAAGATGCTGGCGCCGCGGGCCCGCGCGTCGGACTGACGGCAGGCAAGGTGCTGGGCAAGGCACACGAGCGCAATCGCATCAAGCGGCGCATGCGCGAGGCTCTGCGACGCCATGTGGACCTGCTTCCGCCGGGGTTCGACATGATCCTGCATCCACGCCGCGGCGTCCTCACGATGGAATTCACGAAACTTGAAGCGGAGGTTGTGCGTATCCTTGAGCAGGCGAAGACCGAGGCGACCCGCAGCGCGCAACAACCGGCTCGGCACGCAGCCTCAACAACGGTTGCCGCCCGGTTTGCACCATGACGCGCCTACTTCTTGCACTACTCGCCTTTTACCGCCGCTGGCTTTCACCCATGGTGCATTCGCTGGGGACTGGTGGGTGCCGGTATCTGCCCACATGTTCGGAATACGCCGTAATCGCCATCTCTACGCACGGCCCGCTGCGCGGCACCGGCCTCGCGATCTGGAGGTTGCTGCGCTGCAATCCGTTTACGCGCGGCGGTCTCGATCAGGTTCCAAGCGCCCCTGGAAGCAAGAGCCATTTCCCGGGGACTTCGGCGCCGCCAGCTGCTCATACAAGACCTTTTCCCCACGAACCATTACCATAGAAAGAGCGGCGGCCCTACGGCTCCCCTTTTGAACTGACAGGACGTATCCTTTGCCCGAAATTCAGAATCCCAATCTTCAGACGCAGGGTCACGGCGGCGGCAGCGGCGGCGGCGATATGCGTTCGACCATCGCCTTCACGCTCGTAATACTCGCCGTACTGCTCGGCTACCAGTACTTCGTCAAACCGACGCCGCCTCCGGTGCCGCAGACACAGTCGCAGACGGAGCAACCGGCTGAACAATCTGCGCAACAGGCAGCCGGGCAACCAACTGCGGAAAAGGCTGGATCGGCCCAGGCGCAGTTGCCCGGCGCACATGGGCAGACTGTGGCGGCGACGCCAGCCATCGGCGCGGCCGTTGAGTCCGATATTACGGTTGAGAACGAGGTTTACAAGATCGTCTTCACCAATCGGGGCGCGCGGGTGAAGCACTGGATTCTGAAGAAATTTGTCGACTCCGAAGGCAAGCCGCTGGATTTGGTGCAACCGCAGGCCTCGGAGCGCTTCGGCTACCCGCTCTCGCTGTATACCTACGATTCGCAGCTTACTACTCAACTGAACAACGCGCTGTATCAGGTAACGGTCGCGGGGGCACAGCCGTCGGCAACAGGACTGGTGCTGGCTCCCAATACGGTGACCTATCGCTACGCCATCAATGGACTGGACGTGGTGAAGACGTTCCGATTCGATTCCAGCTATGTGTTGAGCGTGGAAACCACAGTGAAGCGCAACGGCGAGCCGGTGCGGGCGCTGGTGGAGTGGCCGGCGGGTCTGGGCGATATGGAAGAATTCCTGCCTTCGTCGTCTACGCGCTCCTCGGTTCGCACCTCGGCCGCGTCGAAGTTTGCCTGGTCGCTGAACGGCAAGGAAGATTCGACAGCCGCGAAGAAGGTGAGCGGCAACGCCACGCTCGACCAGCCTTACAGCTATGCGGCTGTCATGGATCTTTATTTTGCCGCGGCCTTCCTGCCTGACAATCCCGCGCGGACCACTGTGGTGACGCTGCACCACACGATCGATGTGCCCGGCAACCTGAGCGATCCGAGCAGCGCAAAGACCCCGGCGGACCTGATCGGCCTGGCAGTGGGCGACACCAGCGGGACGACGCGCTTGCGGTTGTTTGTCGGGCCCAAGGCGACCGACGTTCTGTCATCGATCCACACCATCGGCCCGGATGGCAAGGCGGACGGCCAGTCGCTGGAGCCGCTGATTCAGTTTGGCTGGATGACCGTAATCGCCAAGCCTCTCTACGTCGTTCTTCGCTTCATGGTTTTGCACGGCATCGGCAACTGGGGCTGGGCCATCATCGTCTTCACGGTGCTGTTCAGCCTGGTGATGCTGCCGACCCGGTTCATGATGATGAAGTCGTCGCTGAAGATGATGCGCATTCAGCCCAAGGTCGACGGCATCAAGAAGCGCTTTGCACATCTCAAGGCAAACGACCCCAAGCGGTCGGAGATGAACGCCGAGATGATGGCGCTCTACAAAACCGAGGGCGTGAACATGTATGGCGGCTGTCTGCCTCTGGTGATCCAGATGCCGCTGTTCTTTGCCTACTTCCGGGTGCTTGAGAACGCGGTGGAACTGCGCCAGGCGCACTGGTACTGGCTGCCTGACCTTTCCCAGCCCGATCCGCTGCACATTCTGCCGATCCTTATCATCCTCACCATGTTTCTGACGCAGTACATCACCCCGTCGCCGGGCATGGACGCATCCCAGCGCCGCATGATGGCCTTCATGATGCCGATCTTCTTCGGCTTCATGCTCTGGCACTACGCTTCGGGACTGGCGCTCTACTGGGGCACCAGCAACATCATCAACTTGGGCATACAGGTCTCCATCAACCAATCCCCACTGGGCAGGGAGATGCACGAGATAGCCGCGAAGCGGGCCCTGAAAAAGGCCGGCGCAAACCCGAAGACCATTCAGGGTCGCAAATAGCGCGCCTGAATCAAAGCAAAACCCCGCTCAAGCACGCCTGAGCGGGGTTTTGCTTTGCGGCCGCTAATCGGCAGATTGCGCGCCGTTCGATCGAATCCGCTCTCATGGTGTATCTTGCTACCGTATGGGGACTACCAGCAGTGTTCCGCATCCCGCGCCGGAAGCCGAAGAGGTTTATCGCCGCTGGCTCCAGTTTCTGGACGACGAGCTTGTGCGCCACAGTTCTCCGGAGCGGCGATCGGAGATTGTGCGCGACCAGCTTCACCAGATCTATCTCGGCCGGCCGCATGGGACAAAGTCCGCCATCACTCTGACTTCGGAGCTGCCGGGCACGATTCTTGCGCACTCGCTGGACCCGGCCAACGTGACTCTGGAGGCCGAGTACTTTGCCGACACCGACCGCGAGCGCTACGCGCGGCGCAAGCCTCTGCTCTGGTTCTGGAAGATGTTCGACCGCTCGCCCATCGGGCTGAACCACTGGCTGGGGCTGCGTTTTCGCTGCATGCTGGGGCGTCACATCTTCGAACACCTGGGCACGGGCGTGAAGATCTATCACGGCGTCGATCTCACCTTTGGATACAACCTGAAGATCGGCGACGGAGTCACCATCCGCCAGGGCGCGTTGTTGAACGACCGGGGCGGGCTCACGATTGGGAAAGGCGCCGTCATCGGCTCGTTCGCGCGTATCTTTTCGCACTCCCACGCCCCGGATGACTTTGAGAGAATCACGCTGCTGCCGACCACGATCGGCGCCCACGCGCGCATTGCCAGCCATACGATCGTGCTGGCGGGGCATCACGTGGCGGAAGGTGAAGCGGTGGGAACATTCCCGGTAAGCGGGATGTAAAGCACTTCCGACCGACCATGCTACTCTGAGTTTTCCAGCCTTTGGAGTGTTTGATTGTTAGAAACCCGCTTCCTGATCGCCATTTTCGAGTTTGTTCTGCTGCTGTTTTCGCTCAGCTTTCATGAGTGCGCTCACGCATGGATGGCGTCGCGCCTTGGCGACCAGACGGCGCGGCTAGAAGGCCGCATTACGCTGAATCCCATGTACCATATGGACCCCATCGGCACGCTGCTGTTTCCGGCTCTGATTATCTTTGGGCCCTTCATCGGATTCAGTTTCTTCAGCGGGTTCCTGGTGGGCTGGGCCAAGCCTACGCCGGTGATTACGCGCAACTTCCGCAAGATTGTGCGCGACGACAACCTGACGACGCTTGCCGGGCCGGTTTCGAACGTGGTTCTGGTGCTGGCGGCCTTTTGCATTCTGGCCGTAATGGCCATCGCGCTTCCCAACGGCCGGATGATCGTGCAGACATCGTTTATCACGGCCTTGAGCCCCGGGAGCACCGCGCCGGTGCAGCCGATTGCTCTGCTGTGCAGCCTGGCAATCCTCATCAACCTCTCGCTGTTCTTCTTCAACCTGCTTCCGATTCCCCCGCTGGATGGCAGCCGCCTGCTGCGCAACGTTCTGCCTTACAACGCAGTGCAGGCTTACGATCGTATCCCCATCTGGATCAGCTACCTGCTGATGATCTTCGTGGGAGGGTACATCATGATGGCGCTGCTGCGTCCCTCTCTGGAACTGGTCTATACCGCGCTTATCCACATCTAGCGGGCGGGTTCTCCAGATGGCACGTTTTCTTCCCGCTACAATGGAATGAGCCTTTTTGAGCAATTTTTATGGAAAGACGGCGGCATTTTGCTGGCGCCGCACTGGAATTGAAGAACTAGATGCCTGAAGCTGCTATCCCATCACTCCGTCCCCGCGTACTGAGCGGCATGCGCCCCACCGGCAAGCTGCACCTGGGCAACTACATGGGCGCCCTGGCCAACTGGGTCAAGCTGCAGGACCAATACGAATGCTACTTTTTCATTGCCGACCTGCACGCGCTGACCACTGACTACGCCGACACGTCTGGCATTGCACCTAACACTCTCGAAGTTGCTCTGGACTTTTTGGCCGCGGGCCTCGATCCAGCGCGATCGACTATTTTTGTGCAGAGCCAGGTGAAGCAGCATTTCGAACTGCCCCTCTTGCTGGGGATGATTACGCCGCTCGGCTGGCTGGAGCGTGTGCCCAGTTACAAGGAGATGCAGGAGAACCTGGCCAGCAAGGATCTGACTACCTATGGGTTTCTTGGCTACCCGGTCCTCATGGCCTCCGATATTCTGCTCTACCAGCCGCAGTATGTTCCGGTGGGACAGGACCAGCAGGCGCACGTGGAGTTGACGCGCGAGATTGCGCGGCGGTTCAACCAGTTCTACAAGCCCTCCGTGGCGGGCAAGCCAGGGGACGAGGAAGTTTTGCCGGAGCCGAAGGTGCTGCTGACGCCTTCGCCGAAGTTGCCGGGGACCGATGGGCGCAAGATGTCGAAGAGCTACGGGAACACGATCCAGATGACGGACCCGGAACCAGTGGTGCGGCAGAAGCTGAAGACGATGGTGACGGACCCGGCGCGCGTTCGGCGCACTGATAAGGGCGACCCGGACAAGTGCCCGGTGGGCGATCTGCACAAGGTTTTCTCGACTTCTGAAACGATGGCCAACGTGTACAAAGGCTGCCGCTCGGCGGGGATTGGCTGCATCGAGTGCAAGGGCTGGGCCGCCGATGCACTGGTGAAGGTGCTGCAACCGATTCAGGAGCGGCGGGCCAGTTACAGCGAACCGCAGGTGGAAGAGATACTGAAAGACGGTTCGCTGCGCGCGAGCGCCCGCGCCGAAGAGACCATGGAACAGGTGCGATCGGCGATGCGCTTGAAGTCGCCGACAGGAGCAGGCGGGTGATTGTGGCTTGAGCCGCCGGGGAAATGCAGATGGCAGAAAAGACAGTCCCATGGTGGCGAAGGGCCCTGAGTTTCGCGTTGGGCGGAATTCGCTCGGGGTTTGGGCTTTTCTCCGGATCCGAAAAAAATAGAGCAGCAGATGGACCGGAGAGGTTTGCCGGGCGAGAAGAAAATTCAGATAAAGAAGCAGAATTGACCGAAGACTCCCCGAAGTTGGCAGAGATTGTGGAAGCAGTGAACGTGGCTGAGGCGGTCCCTACGCCTCAAGCCGAGGATGCGGCTGAGACGGCGGGCAATACCGCTGTGAGCGGCACCGCCATTGCGAGCGATGCTGCCGGTGTTAACGATGCTGCCGAGAGTGTGGACGCGGCCGTTGAGACAATTGCCGAGTGCGCTCCGGCACCGGTTGAAACGACTGAGCCTGCGAGCGAGCCGGAAAACGAAGCGACGACAGAAGCAGTGATTGAGCCTGAGACGCAGACCGAATCGAATGTTGCGGCCGTCCCTGAAACTGAACCGGAGGGGCTGACGATACCAGTTCCGCGGCAGGAGAGCGAAGCGGAAGAGGCTGTTGAAGCAGTTGCCGTGGACGAGGCGGTTGCCTTGGCTGCGCCGGACCAAGGTGCGGAGGAGGTCCTGTCTTCTACTGCAGCTGAGGTCGCGCCTGTGGCTGAACCGGAGATCGTCGAAGGCGGGACAGATGTGCATGGAGTCGATGCTATCCCTGCGCCTGCAATTGCCGAGGAGGAATCTCCTGAGCCGGAAGCTGTCGAGGAGCCCTGCGCGGAGGCTGAGGCCGAAAGTCCGGTTGAGGATGATACGAACATCGAGGCGGTTCCGGAAGCGGATGTGGAGATCATCGAACCTTCTCAACCAATCGCCGACCTCGAAACGGGCCCTGAAGCGGAAGAGTTGGTGAAACCGGTCGAATGTGAGGAACCCGCGGCCAGCGAGGAACCGGCACCGGAACTCACGACTGAGGAAGAATCGGCTTTTGAGCCGGTCGCTGCATCTGTAGAATCAATTGAGTCGGCGACGGAAGAGCCGCTGGAGCAGACCGCCTTGGAACCAGCGGCCGAACAAGATGAATCTGTTGGCGACGAGGCTCCTGCGGGCGAAACTGAGCTGGAAATAGAGCATGCCCCTGAGCAAGCAGCTGAACAGGAAGCTCAACCTGGCAGCGCACCCGAGGAACTTTTGAGGTCTACCGCGGAACAAGAATCCGAACCGATGGCTGCCGACGAAACCAGACCCGCTGAAGCCGTGCCGGCTGAAGAAGCTGCCAGCCAGCCTGTGCCTGCGGTCGAACAGCCCGCGCCTGCGGGGGCGGACTCGGTACCTGCGTCAGCCGCTGAGTCGACCATTCCGTCTGAAGAGCCCGCGGCTCAAGTTGTGGCTGAAACGGATGCTGTTGCTGAGGCGGAAGGAGCGCCTGGCGCGCTGGCCACTGGCCCGAGTGCGATGCAGCCCGCAAAGCCCTTCATCAAGCTCGAAACCAGGGACAACGAAGCCAATCTATCGCCATTTTCGGTCGTTGTCTCGGAGGTGTACGACGGGCCTCTCGACCTGCTGCTGGACCTGATCCGCAAGCAGGACATCGACGTCTACGACATCCCGATCGCGCGGATCACGGCGCAGTTCCTGGCTTATGTGAACCAGTTGAAGGCCACCGATGTGGACGTTGCCGGCGAGTTCATTTACATGGCGTCGCTGCTGATCCACATCAAGAGCAAGATGCTGCTGCCGCGCGCGCCTACCGGCCCGGACGAAGCGGCCGAAGACCCGCGTCGCGAACTGGTGGAGCGGCTGCTGGAGCACGAGCGCTTCAAGAACGCCGCTCAGATGCTGCAGCAGAAGCAGATGCTTGAGGCCGCCACCTGGACCAACCCCGGGGTGCGTGAGTTCCGGGACGACGTTGGCGCAGAACCTGAGATCGCCGCCGATACGGTGGACCTGGTCCGCGTCTTCCGCGACATTCTCGAACGCGCTCGCAACCGGCCCGTCATCAACGTGGAAGAAGACTCGGTGACGGTGGGTCAGATGATCCAATTCCTTGCCCGTCGGCTGAGCATAGAAGACAAGCCCATCGCGCTGCGCCGCCTGCTGAGCCACACCCGCTCGGAGAAGTCTCTTATCGCCATGTTCCTGGCGCTGCTGGAGCTGGTGCGACTTCAGGCTATTCTGCTGCGCCAGGACAGCGCCTTCAGCGAAATCTTCATCAAGAAACATTCGGGGTTCGACAGCGTAATGAACGAGGGGCTTGAGTACGCGCGCGACGACTGGCGGTAAGAGCTAACACTTCAGACAAGAAGGTGGAAAGCCAGGTTGTAGAGACTGAAGAAAAGGCGAAAGATGCCTGCCAACTCCTCCATGGACTGACAAATCATCTGGAATCAATGGCGCGCGTCCTGGAAGGGGAGGCGAGGCCCTACAGAATTCGACCGATTCCAGAGCTCCAGCACAGGACCGCTTTTCCACCACCATGATCCGGCATTTTTCTTTCGCCGCCGCTTATCCGGTGTAGAATCAGCTTTAGCCCGGCATCGGCTTCCAAATCGCCGGGTAAACAATCGGGATCAGATCCGATTGTTGGGGTTTTATGGACGCCTTCTTAGCCGACACTTCACACCGCTGCAACAAGCCATCCCCTTTCTATTCCCTATTCAGTTCCGCTGTTCAGCTTGAATGCTGGAGGCCGAGGCGTCTTGGAAATCAATCCTGCCGCCGTGGTGATTTTTGATGGCTCACTTGGCAACGGTCGTTTCAGTAATACCCAAAAGCAAATCTCTGCCCGAACGCGGAGTGAAGAAACCGTCAAGCCTGACGGGCATTGCAGCGTTTCTTCTGGCGCTGGCCTGCGGCCTGGCCTACATTGCGTTTCATGTAACAAGAGATATGGACAATGTCAGCGTCACGAGCGCATGGCCATATGTGCTGCTGGCGCTGGCGCTGCTGATCGCTCTCGGGTTTGAGTTTGTGAACGGCTTCCACGACACGGCCAATGCGGTGGCTACGGTCATCTATACCCACTCGCTGGAACCGAACATCGCGGTGGTGTGGTCCGGGATCTGCAACCTGGCCGGTGTGTTGTTTTCCAGTGGTACCGTCGCCTTTGCGGTGGTCGCGCTGCTTCCTGTGGAACTGATTCTCAAGATCAGCTCCGGCGCAGGATTTGCCATGGTCTTTGCACTGCTGATTGCAGCCATTCTGTGGAATCTAGGCACATGGTGGTTCGGACTGCCCGCATCGAGTTCGCATACCATGGTGGGTTCGATCATCGGCGTGGGCCTTGCCAACCAGTTACTTACTTTCCACAGCGGCGCCTCGGGACTGGACTGGCAGCAGGTCATCAAGGTTTTGAAGGCATTGCTGATCTCGCCGCTTTTGGGCTTTGCGCTGGCTGGCCTTTTGATCCTGATTTCGAAGAAGCTCATCAAGTGCCCTTCGCTGTATGAAGCGCCGAAGAATAATCAGCCCCCGCCATTTCCCATTCGCGCTTTGATGGTGCTGACCTGCACGGGTGTGAGCTTCTTTCACGGCTCCAACGATGGGCAGAAAGGCATGGGCCTGATCATGCTGATCCTCATCGGCACGGTTCCGACGGCGTATGCGCTTAACCACGCGGTGAACCCCATGCAGGTGCAAGAATTCATCGCTGCCTCGGAGCAGGCCGGACGAATCCTGGACCAGCACGTGGATAAGAGTGGCACTCTAGGCTCCGACCCGCGCGAAGAGGTTACCTCTTACATCCGCACCAAGCGGCTGGAGCCGGACACAATTCTGGCGATCAGCAGCCTGGTTGCGAACGTGAACCGCGAACTGGTTCTGTATAAGGATTTCAAGTCTGTTCCGGCGCAGGACCAGACCAACATCCGCAACGACATGTACTTGACCGGCGAGGCTCTCCGGCTGATGGAGAAGAGCCACAACCCCGGGTTCACGGCAGGCGAAACCGCCGCGCTCGACATCTACAAGAGCAAGCTCGACGAAGCTACCAAGTTCATTCCCGACTGGGTGAAGGTGGCCGTGGCGCTGGCACTTGGCCTGGGCACCATGGTTGGATGGAAGCGCATCGTGGTGACCGTGGGCGAAAAGATCGGCAAAGAGCATCTGACCTATGCCCAGGGCGCCAGCGCGGGGCTGGTCACGATGGCGACCATCTTTGCCGCCGATCAATTTGGACTGCCTGTGAGCACCACACACATCCTCAGTTCCGGCGTGGCTGGCACCATGTCGGCCAACGGCAGCGGACTGCATCTGTCCACGGTACGCAATATCGCAGCCGGCTGGATATTCACGCTGCCGGCCGCCGCGCTTCTCTCCGGAGCGCTGTACCTGGTGTTCCACAGCCTGTCTTGACGCATCTCCCCACCGGGGCGCAGTTTTTCAGATCGTCAGATTCTTCCGGATAGACGCCACCAAATCAGTGCGCGCGAACGGACAGCCTCAGTTAGAGATTGTGCGTCTGCTCCATCACGATCCAATCGACGTGCGCACGGTAAGCGAGTTGGTCAGGCGCAATCCGGACGCCGCATGCTGGGATAAACTGCCAGTTTAATGCCTTAAATCATGCGTTAAGCAGGGTCCAACGCTAGCGGAAGGCCTTTTTTGCGCACTTCCTGCCCCTGAACGCCTCCCGACCGCCCAATGCTGCTCCACTTCCGGTACCATACTTAAGGTACCCATAGTCGAATGAGCCTTAAAGCAAAGCTGGAAGCCGTTATCTACGCCGCCGAAGAGCCGGTTACGCTGGCCCAACTCGCCCTCCTTTTCACCGCCGATGCGCTGGAGTGGAAGGCGGAGCAGGAAGCCTACGCCCTGGCCAACCCCTCTCTCGCGACCGGTGAGTCCTTGCCTCCTGAAAGCGGCGAGATTGACTACGGCTTGCTGGAGCCGGGCCCCGTGGAAGTTGCGCGGGCAATCAACCCGGAGCAAGCCAACCTGGACCAAGTCGCAGATCGGGAACCCACAGGTGAAACCGACTCGGAAAGCGCGGCGGGTGAAGGTGAAACCGCTGCGAAATTATCCGATGGCGAAGATGCAACGCTCGGCCAGACCGGCGGCGAGACCACCGAGTCCGGCTCCGACGCGGAAGCCGAAGCATCGCAGACCGATGAGGCCGCAGCCGAAGCCACGCTCAAGCGCGAAGCCAAGCAGCGCGACCGCGAGGTTCGTGCGATTCTCCGTCAACTACTGGACGAGGTGATCGCCGACTATGCCTCAGACAACCGCGGCGTCGAGATTCGCGAGATTGCCGGCGGCTACCGCATGGCTACCAAGCCGGAATGCCACGATGCGGTTCGCGCCTTCGTGAAAAGCCTGAAACCGGCTCTCAAGCTCTCGCTGCCCGCTCTGGAAACGCTGGCGGTCGTCGCTTACAAACAACCAGTCACCGCGCCCGAGGTCAACGAGATTCGCGGCGTGGACTCATCGGGCGTTTTTGGCTCGCTACTGGCCCGCAAACTTATCGCAACCGCCGGCCGCAAGCAGGTTATCGGCCGGCCCATACTCTATAAGACAACCAAAGAGTTCCTGCTGCGTTTCGGTCTGAAGGACGTAGCCGAACTGCCTTCGATGGAGGAGTTCGAGAAGCTGGCCGCCATCGAATTGGACGAGCCGGAGCTGGCAGGCCCAGAAGAATCCTCCCCCGAGATTCGTGAAGATCTTAGACTTGAAGAGGATGCGGCGCAGGCCGCAGAGTTGGCCGAGAGTGCCGACGGCGAAGCAACCACCCCTGAGGTCGCGCCTGCTGCGCCACCTCCCACTGAGTAGGCAGAAACAGAGGCATTCCCCCATGGCTATCAAAAAGGCCGCGAAGACCGTCAAGAAGTCCGCAAAGAAATCACCCAAGAAGGCCGCGAAGGCCGGCGACCAAAAGCCCGAAGCGCTGGAAGCATTGTCCAGCACCGCGCCGGAAATCGAAGTTCCGGCGACGACGCCGACGGCTGGAATTGTGGACCCGATAGGCGACACCACCGATGGCGAGGGAGGGGTGTTTCTGACGGACGAGACCACGGCGCAAGACGTGTCCGAAGAGGGCGCTGACGCAGAGATCGACGAAGCGGAAGACGGAGAGGACGCCGAATCCGAATTCATTCCCAAGCCGCGCCCTCCGGCCAAGCTTGATCGCCTACAGAAGATTCTGTCGCAGGCCGGCGTGGCCAGCCGCCGCAAAGCCGAGGAGATGATCGAGCAGGGCCGTGTGCAGGTGAATGGCACGGTGGTTACCGAACTGGGGACCAAGGCCGACGCCAACCGCGACCACATCCGTGTAGACGGCAAGCTGCTGCACGGCGCCGAGCGGCTGCGCTACTTTGTCCTGAACAAACCGAAGGGCTTTGTGACCACGGTCAAGGACCCGGAGGGCCGACCCACGGTGATGCAGTTCTTTGAGAAGATGCGCGAGCGGCTTTACCCGGTGGGCCGCCTGGACTACATGAGCGAGGGCCTGCTGCTGGTGACCAACGACGGCGACCTGGCCAATAAGCTCACCAAGGCGGGATCGGGCGTGGAGAAGGTCTATCTGGTAAAGGTGGCTGGACAGCCCACCGAGTCCGAGCTTGAGCTGCTGCGCGGCGGTGTCTCCATCGAGCGCGGCAAGCCGGGTTCGCCCCAAGTACGCACATCGCCAGCCCGCATTCGCCAGGTTCGCCAGGGCGACAATCCCTGGTATGAAGTGGTGCTGATTGAGGGCCGCAACCGCGAACTGCGCAAGATGTTTGTGGCCATTGGGCATTTTGTGGAGAAGATTCGCCGGGTAGGCTACGGCCCGCTGGTTCTGGATCAAGAGCCGGGCAACATGCGCGAACTGGATGCGCAGGAACTGGCGGCGTTGCGGCTGGCTTCCGAGGGCAAGCTGCGGACGCCCAAAGCGAAGGAAGTTCGCCGGCGCAACCTGGCCGACTCCCAATTGCCCACAGTGAAGCCGAAGCCAACCGGTCTGCGGCCGGGCGGGCGGTTTGAAGCACGCAAGCCGACTAAACCATTTGCGGCCCAGAGTATTGACAAGCCCCGGGCCACTGCAGCCGGGTCTGGCGAATTCCGTCCCAAGCGGGCATTCGGTGCAAGCAAACCAGGGACTGACACTCCATTCCGCACTTCGCGTCCAGCTGGCGAAGGATTCCGTCCCGCTGCAGGCCGCAATGCGGCTGAACCGGGAAAATTCGGCGAGAGGAAGTTTGGCCCCTCGGGATCGGGCCCAGCCCGGCCAGCGTGGAAAAAGGACGACCGCCCGTCGCGTCCTCCGGCGCGTTTTGCCGCGGACCCGAACGCCGAAGCCCGGCCGGCAGCTCGCAAACCCTTTACAGACAGGCCCTCGACTGGCCGCACGTACGGAGCGAAACCAGCTGGTGCCCGCACATTTGGCAATAAACCGGCGGGAACGCCGTTTGCCGCCAGACCTTCTGCCGGCAGGCCAGCCGCGGACAAACCTGCGTGGAAAAGACCTGGCGCCGACCGCCCCGCGTTCAAGCGTCCCTCAGCACCCCGCCGCGTGGCGCCCGCTGACACGGAGGGATTCACCCCTATCAAGCCCGGTGGTCTACGGATCGACCCAGTAGAACCCGGCAGCCTCGAAGCGCGCCGTCCCGCCGCACGCAGCCAGGCACCCGCTCGCTCAGGCGGAGGTCGCCCCGCGTTTGACCGGCCCCGCACCGGAAACCCCGGCTTCAGCAAACCGAGCTTCCGCAAGCCCGGCTTTGAAAAGCCTGGCTTCGATAAACCGGAATTTAAAAGGTTCGGGCCGGCGAAACCTCGTTTCGAGAAACCGGGTTTTGAGAAATCGGGCTTTGCAAAGCCCAGGTTCGAGAAACCGGGTTTTGACCGCGCCAGTGGCGGCCGATCCAGCAGTAGCCCAAGCCGCGGTAGTGCTGAAGGCTTTTCTGGTGCCCGCGCTCCACGCGGCGAAAGCGGCATGGCGCGTCCCTTTACCACCAGCAGCGGCAAGCCGAGAGTGGGCGGAGCACGGCCGAGCAGCAAGCCATTCAAACCAAGCGGCCACAGCAGTTCGAAGCCGAGGCCCGGCGGGTTCTCCAAATCCGGACCCAAGGGAGCCGCCCACAAGGGCAAACCCGGCGGCCTAAAGCGCACGGGCCCGCGCCCCGGTGGAAAGAGGCGCGGCTAACAGCTCTTTTGAGAAGATTTACGAGTTCGCGCTCGAGAATTGAACGGCCGGAATTGAACAGGTGGATCGGAGCTGCGCAAGGGGTACTAACCTGCGATTGAGAGATTGCGCCTTCGCTCGATACTGTTGGAGCATTGCGCCCTGTGAAAACCTCCAGAGTCCGACGGAGTTGGCGCTGTTCATAACGCGGAATGCCGCTCTGGCTTGGCGCGCTATGATCGAAAGAGGAGCTGTAGCGACTATTTCTTTGGGAGAGTGAATGGCGGAGGAGGTAAAACGATTCGATCTTTCGCTCCATCTGAAGCGCGAGCCTGTTACCCTGGCCGTGCTTACAGGCTTAGCAGTTATCCTCTTTCTGGCAGTAACCGGCTTATCCCACACTTATGACGCGCAACGGGCGTCTCTGGCCAGCGAATGGTCCACTCGCGGCACAGAGGATCTAAAAGCGCAAAGTTTCGGCCTTGCGGTTACGGATTTTCGCACTGCCCTGCTCTACTCACGCGACAACTATTCGTTCCAGCTCAGCCTGGCGGAAGCCCTGATCGGCGTGAATCACACCGATGAGGCCTACGCCTATCTGATCAATCTGTGGGACCGGGAGCCAGAGAACGGGCAGGTCAACCTGGAATTGGCTCGCATCGCAGCGGGAAATGGGCAAACGGAGAGGGCACTGCGTTATTACCACGACGCAATCTATGCAACGTGGCCGGGCGACCAGGAAATGGAAAGACGAAACACGCGCCTGGAATTGATCGATCTTTTGTTGCGGATTGACGCCCGAACTCAAGCGGAGTCCGAACTGATCGCGCTGGCGGCAAACGTGAGCGGCGACCCCTCACAGCAGGCGCACCTTGGCGAACTCTTTCTGCGCGCGCAGGATTACGATCGCGCCCTCGACGCGTTCCGGTTGAGCCTGAAGTCTGACCGACAAAACCAGGCGGCCATGGCCGGAGCCGGACTGGCCGCATTTGAACTTGGCAAGTATAGTGTGGCGCAAAGATACCTGAGACAGGCGGTCTCGGTGGCGCCGGGCGACACAGAAAGCGCGGCTCGGCTCAAAACCACGGAACTTGTGCTGCAGATGGACCCTTTGCGGCAACAGATCTCAGCCGCCGAGCGTAGTCGAATTGCTGTGGCAGCCTTCGCGGTGGCTGGAGCCCGGCTTAAGACATGCGGAATTCCAGGGGGGCCGGCTCCGCCAGCAAACTCCGAGCAAGGACTTGCCCAACAGTGGGCGACGCTGAAGCCGCAGATAAGCGAACGCGCACTAAGGCGAAGCCCGGACCTGGTCAACACGACCATGGATATGGTGTTCAACATTGAGCGTCAGACGAGCGGCAGGTGCGGCGCCCCAACCGAAGCCGATAATGCGCTGCTACTGATTGCAAAACTGCACGAGGGGAACTGACGTGGATACGCTATCCAATCCAAATACCGCAATGCCGGGCGAAGTGGGCGGGGATGGGGTGTCGGCGCCGATCCTCGATCATACTCCCGATTCTTTGTTGAGTTATGTATTTCGGGAAGACCGGTTTTTTCTCATACTGTCTGTCTTTATAGGAATTTTCTCGGGACTTGCGGTTGTCTGTTTCCGCTTCGCCATTGACTGGTGCCGCATCTATCTGTTGGGTTCGGGAGCGCAACTGTCGCCGTGGCGACTTATTCTGATGCCGACGCTTGCAGGCCTCGTGATCGCGGTTCTGGTGATTCATGTGTTCCCCCTGGCGCGCGGAAGCGGAGTGAATCAGACCAAGGCGGCGCTTTACATCTACAACGGCTACATTCCGCTGCGGACCGCGGTCGGAAAATTCATCACGTCGGCGCTCGCAATTGGCGCTGGATTTTCGCTTGGTCCGGAAGACCCGTCTTTGCAAATCGGCGCCTGTCTGGCTTCGGCGCTAGGGCGGCGCATGCATCTGTCGCGGGACCGTATGCGCCTGATCGCCCCGGTCGGCGCAGCCGCAGGGCTGGCGGCGGCGTTTAACGCCCCCATCTCCGCGGTGCTGTTTGTGATCGAGGAAGTCATCGGACGCTGGACTGCCGGAATCCTGGGCTCCGTAGTGCTGTCCGCGGTCTCCAGTGTTGTTGTCATGCGATGGTTCCTCGGTTCGGAGTCACTCTTTCGGATTCCCGCAGTGGAATTGCAACGGCCTTCGGAACTCATCGCCTACTCCATTCTCGGCATCGTGGGCGGACTTGCTTCGGTGGCTCTGGCCAGCGGTATCGGCGTGTTGCGTCCGATGTGCAAGAAGCTCCGTCCTTCGACGCAGTACTATCAGCCTGCAGTTGCCGGCTTGCTCATCGGCTGCATTGCGGCCCTGGGCGCTCCACAGGTAATGGGAGCGGGCTATGTGTACATGGACGAGGCGATGCACGGACAATTCACCTGGCAATTTCTGGTGATCCTGGCGGTACTCAAGATTGTTGCTACGCTTTTGTCGTTCGTGAGCGGAACCCCTGGCGGCATGTTTGCGCCAACGTTGTTTATCGGCGCCATGTTTGGCGCCGCAGTCGGCGAGGCTGGGCACGCTCTGCTGCCGCACCTCGCATGGTCACCCGGCACCTATGCCCTGGTTGGCATGGGCGTTTTGTTTGCCGGATTTCTGCGAGCGCCGATGACGTCCGTGTTCATGGTCCTCGAGGTGAGCGGGAACTATTCCATTATTGTTCCGGTGATCGTGGCAAATACTTTTGCCTATGTGATCGCACGGACGCTACAGCCAACTCCCATCTTCGATGTCCTCACGCGCCAGGACGGCCTGGAGCTGCCTTCGATGGAGGAACAGCGGGAAGAGAACATCTTGCGGGTGGAAGACGCAATGCGACCGCTGACCGATCCGGTACTGGAGATGGAAGAGCTGTCCGGTTGGGCTTCCCAACATGTCGATGGCAGCAAAGAGGACATCTTGCTCGTTCGACTACAACCCAGCGGATGGGCCGGCGTCAGCAAAGAGGAACTGGAAGCTACGATCAAGGAAGGCAAGACCGGGCGAACCCTCGAATCTGCCCTTGCAAAGCTGCAGATTCCCTATCTGCATCCGGATCACCCTTTGGAAATGGCGCTGCGCTACCTGAATCGCTGGCCGCTTTTGCCGGTTGTGAGCCGTGCCGACTTCAGCAAGCTCGAAGGCGTCATCACCGAACGTGACGTTCTTGAAAGATACCGGGACTTTGGAGGGGAATAGGCTCCGTTCTTCTGCGGCCAGAACGATCGTGGCCGAACTACGGGGTGGGTCCCGAGGCCCGCATGAACTCTGCCAGATAGTCCTTCCAGACGGCGGCGACCGTATGCGTTCCGTGGCCTCGCGTGGCGTCTGAAATGGGCAGCAGAATAAAACGCGCATGCGGCATGCGCTTCACCATTTTCTCGGCGATGCCCAACTCCGGCGGATTGATAAAGTCGTCGGCCGAGTTGATCCACAGGACCGGCACGGTAATGCGGTCCAGATGCGCGCTCGGATCGTAATTCCTGCTGGCGTTCACGTAGAAGATCATGTCGTTGGCGTCCGTTCGTGCATCCATCAGAGCCAGATGCTCGTCCAGATATTTCTCAGCCAATTCGCGTGTCGGCGCGAGCTTCTGCAGCTGTAACGGGCTCGATCCCATGATAAAGAGCAGCTCATTCGCGTTGTGCACGCCCTGACTTGGCTCGGATTTGTACTCGCCGCCCATCCACGCCGGATCATTCCTGATGGCCTCGATCGCCATGTAACGCATCATGCGATTGCGCCCCGCAATTGGAACAGGCAGGCACGCGAATGGCGCCAGGGCATCCGCGAAACCCGGATAGGTTTCGCCCCAAACGAAGGCCTGCATGCAGCCCATCGACGTGCCAAGAATCAACCTCAGGTGGTCGATCTTCATCTCGTCCAGCATCATGCGCTGGCTGCGCACCATGTCGTCGTAATCGTAGGCCGGGAAATGTGCATGCAACCCGTCGGAGGGCTTCGCGCTTTGCCCATGGCCGATGTCGTCCGGCAGGATGAGGAAATATTTCGTGATGTCGAGCGGCACCCCGGGACCGAACAGCACGTTGGAAAAAAGAGGATTCATCAGCGAGTGCGCATTACCGCCCGTGCCGTGCAATAGCAGCACGGCATTATCGGTATGGCCCGATGCATCGCGGTGCGGGGTGCCAAGGGTAAGGTAATGGAGCCTGAGTTGCGGTAGAGTCTCTCCGGTTCCAAAGCGGAAGTCAGGCAGCACAACAGTTCCATCCACGGTGGGCCATTGGGTAGCCGCGGGAGCGCCAGAGGTGGAGTTCGCCTGAGGAGAAGAACTGGTCTGGGCCGGTGCGTATACGACGCCGATTAAAGCCAATACAAACACAATCCGGGCTCCCCGCAGATGCATCTGTGATCTCCTTATATCTCCGGGTCCAGGCCGGTCGCTACTTTCCTAATCCAGGTTGAGCGTCAGTTCAATACGCCGGGAAAGTACCTGACGGCAGAATTGCGATTCCCTTGCCAGCCGTATCCACGATAAAATCTAACTGTACGCCATGTTCAGCCGCTCCGCAGTTCGAATCTCCTCGACGCCTGTCCTCAAGCGCTTTCGCCGCGGACACCCTGACCGTGGACGGCGTTTATCCCTCTGAGAAATCGATTTGGTGGACTCGTTTTCCGGTTTGCTCCGCGCTCGATTTCGCGGCGACCGGCGGAATCTCCCCTCGATGAGGGTTCCGCGCCTGAACGCCCCTCGCTTAGATATCCATCCGCCCAATGCGCGGATAGAAAGGTTTCTCCCTGATGAACAGCGATTCGATGAACAGCTTTTCCAGCAAGACAACGCTAGCCTCCGGCAAGAACCAATACTCGATGTATCGTCTGCCCGCGCTCGCAGCGCGTGGCTTCAACCTGAGCCGGCTGCCTTTCAGCCTGAAAATCCTGCTTGAGAACCTGCTGCGCCGTGAAGATGGCGTGACCGTAACCACCGCTGACATTGAGTTTCTTGCCCGCTGGGACGCAAAGGCCGAACCTAGCCGCGAGATCGCCTACATGCCGGCGCGCGTACTGATGCAGGACTTTACGGGTGTGCCCGCTGTGGTGGACCTGGCTGCGATGCGCGACGCCATCAAGACTCTGGGCGGCGACCCGGAACACGTAAATCCGCTGGTGCCTGCCGAACTGGTCATTGACCACTCGGTGCAGGTGGACGAGTACGGCACCGCGGGCGCCTATGAAGCCAACTCACTTCTCGAGTTCCAGCGTAACCGCGAGCGTTACGCATTTCTGAAGTGGGGTCAGACGGCGTTTCGCAACTTCTCCGCCGTGCCACCAGGAATGGGCATCTGCCACCAGGTAAATCTCGAGTACCTGGCGCGGGTGGTGTTTACGACCGAAATTGACGGCACTCAAGTGGCATATCCCGATACAGTGGTCGGCACCGATTCGCACACCACCATGATCAACGGACTTGGAGTACTGGGATGGGGTGTCGGAGGCATCGAAGCTGAGGCGGCGATGCTCGGTCAGCCCGTCTCCATGCTCATTCCGCAAGTGGTGGGTTACAAGCTCACCGGCAAATTGCGCGAGGGCGCAACGGCGACTGACCTTGTTCTGACGGTGACACAAGCTTTGCGCAAACTAGGCGTGGTGGGCAAGTTCGTCGAGTTCTACGGCCCCGGCATCGCCGCGTTGCCACTGGCGGATCGCGCCACCATCAGCAATATGGCTCCAGAGTATGGCGCGACCTGCGGCATTTTCCCGGTGGACGCCGAGACGTTACGCTATCTGCGGTTGACCGGGCGCAGCGAAGAGCAGATTGCTCTCGTTGAGGCTTATTACAAAGAGCAGGAACTCTTCCACACCGCCAGTTCTCTCGAGGCTGAATATACGCAGACTCTGGAGCTGGATTTGGGCGCAGTGGAGCCGAGCGTGGCGGGACCGAAGAGGCCGCAGGATCGCGTACTGCTGAAGGATGCGGCGGCGAACTTTGAGCAACAACTGCCAGCGCTCCTAGCGCCGACCGCAAAACCACTCGGCACCCGCACGGCGGCCACGTGGGAGCGCATGTCGGTGGCCGATACTGCGGTAGCGGACAAGGCTCCTCTGCACGTGACCACGACAGTGAAGGAACGTTTCAATGTCGATCCCGATCAGTATCTCGACCACGGCTCGGTAGTGATTGCGGCGATTACGAGCTGCACCAACACATCGAATCCTTCGGTCATGATTGCGGCTGGGATTCTTGCGAAAAAGGCCGTTGAAAAGGGCCTCACCGTTCCCCCGTGGGTAAAGACATCTCTGGCGCCGGGTTCGCGCGTAGTGACGGACTACTACGAGCGTTCGGGCCTGCTGCCGTATCTTGAAAAACTGCGCTTCAACGTAGTGGGCTATGGCTGCACTACGTGCATTGGCAACTCCGGGCCGCTGCCTTCAGATGTTTCGAAAAGCATCGACGAGCACGGGTTGGTTGCTGTGAGCGTGCTCAGCGGCAATCGCAACTTCGAGGGGCGCGTGAACGTGGATGTGCGCGCCAATTACCTGATGAGCCCGCCACTGGTCGTCGCCTATGCGCTGGCCGGCAGAATCGGCCACAACTTCGACAGTGATCCCCTCGGAACGGACCAGACCGGCAAGCCCGTGTACCTCAAGGACATCTGGCCTACACAGGCGGAAGTGGCCGCGGCGATTGAAAAGGGCGTGAGCAGCGCGGCCTTCCGCAAAGAGTATTCGACGGTCGCGGAGGGCGATGCAAGTTGGCAGGGACTGCGCTTCCCCACGGGCGATGTGTACGAGTGGGAACCGGACTCGACTTACATCCGCCAGGCGCCGTACTTCGACGGCATTACGAGCACGCCCGCGCCGGTAACTGACATTGTTGGCGCGCGCGTGCTGGCCGTGCTTGGCGACTCGGTGACCACCGATCACATTTCGCCCGCCGGCAACATCAAGGCAGACGGGCCAGCAGGAAGATATCTTTCCGAGCACGGCGTGAAGCCGGCGGACTTTAACAGCTACGGCTCGCGCCGCGGCAACCACGAAGTCATGGTCCGCGGTACATTTGCCAACGTCCGACTGCGCAACAAGCTCGCACCTGGCACTGAGGGCGGCGTCACTCGCCTGCTGCCCGAGAGCCTGGGAATGTCGATCTTCGACGCCAGCGTGAAGTATGCAGAGCGCGGCGTTCCACTGATCATTCTGGCGGGCAAGGAGTACGGCTCCGGCTCTTCGCGCGATTGGGCTGCAAAGGGGCCGAAGCTGCTGGGTGTTCGCGCCGTGATCGCCGAGAGTTTCGAGCGCATCCATCGTTCTAACCTTGTGGGCATGGGCATTCTGCCGCTGCAGTTTGAAGCGGGCCAGAATGCGGAGTCGCTGGGTCTGACGGGCGAAGAGGTCTACGACTTTCCTGGCTTGACGACGCTGCTGAAAAACAAATTCGCCAACGGCAGGACCATTGCGGTGACAGCCAAGGGCCTCGACGGCAAGACGAAGCAGTTTAATGCCGTGGTTCGCATCGACACGCCGCAGGAGATTGGCTACTTTGAACACGGCGGAATTTTGCAGTACGTGCTGCGGCAGTTGGCTGCAAAATAGGCGTACTTCAAAAGTTCAATCAACCACGAGAAAATGCCACTCCAGCCTGGAGTGGCATTTTCTCGCTTTCGATGAATTTCCCAAACCGCCCCACTTTACGGATTAGAAATCTTGGGGGGATTCGGCGATGGTAATCTCTTGTACGTCTTGAGCTTCCGGGCAGCAGACCCCTTAGAGTTTGCCGCCGCCTGCGCGGACCTCTGTTTGCGAGCCGATTGACGACCAACTCCTTCCAAGCGGCTGTCGCCCATCACGTGCAAGCGCATGAAGTTCGTAGAACCTGATTTGGTGCGCGTGCCGGCCACGATCGCAATCACCTCACGGGAGCGGACGTAGCCATTCTGCTCAAGCAGGCTCTCGGCCACATCTACCATGGCCTCTGTGCTGTTGACCTTGGGACAGAGAACGGGCGTGGTACCCCAGAGCATACTGAGCCGGTTGATGGTGACTTCGATTGGGCTGAGCGCGAAGATGGGCGCCGACGGGTGGTACTTGGAAAGCTGGCGCGCTGTCTGTCCTGACTCGGTAAACATCGCGATGCCGCGCAGGTCAAGATCGTCGGCGGCATGGGCGGTCGCTTCGCAGATGGTCTCCGCAATGGATAAATGCGCCTGCCGTGTGCGCGGCTCAGAGAGGTTATGTTCCTTGATATCGCGCTCGGCCTCGGAGACGATGCGAGCCATCATGGAGACGGCCTGCACCGGATATTTGCCAACGGCCGATTCTCCGGAGAGCATCACCGCGTCGGT
>Ga0307377_10002330_pt1 | contig 22469 bp, 24 predicted proteins | sample TR3MG_FD_202535 | JGI IMG/M metagenome (GOLD analysis project Ga0307377, IMG submission 202535) | Soil microbial communities from Risofladan, Vaasa, Finland - TR-3 | ecosystem: Environmental > Terrestrial > Soil > Coastal area > Acid sulfate soil | place: Finland: Risofladan, Vaasa | collected...
TTCTTGTTCGTAGTGAAGAGAGTGAAGGAATAAGATTTTGGGCATTTGGTAAAAACACTTATGAAGAAATCTTAAAAATAATGAATGATCCAGATTATGGTGACATAACAGATCCTTCAACAGGAACTGATTTAGTTGTCACATTCCAAACACCAGAAGAAGCAGGAAATAGTTTTGGTAAAACAACCATCAGAGCAAAAAGAAATACCAGTCCGCTGGCTGATTCTGAAAAATTGGTTGCCAAATATCTTGATGAACAAAAACAAGTTACCGATATATTTAAAGAACTTGAATATGAAGAGTTAAAAGATATATTGGAAAATTGGATAGCAAACAAACCTGAAGAAAAATCGACTGAAAAAGCTGAAGCTGCGACAGAAGAAAAAGAAGAAAGCAAAGAAGTCGTTAAAAAAGCTGAAGCTGCATTCGAAGAAATATTCAACAAGAAAAAGAAATAAGGGAAACGACATATGGCACGAACTAAGAAGGAAAATACTGTAAAAGCTGAAGACTCCAAAGCTGGAGTTAGAGATAAATTAGTCAATGCGATTTATGATGAAATTAATTCTTCTGAAACTTCTTTTGGTGCATTCAAATTGGATGATCCAGAATGGAATCCTACAGATATTACCGATTGGGTGTCAACAGGCAACCCAATAATGGACATAATTATAAGTAATAGAAAAAAAGGTGGGATTCCCGTGGGTCGTATAACTGAAATTAATGGACTTTCATCTTCAGGAAAATCTTTATTGGTAGCTCATATATTGAGAGAAACACAAGTTCAAGGTGGAGTCCCAATTTTGATTGACACTGAACATTCTGCTGATAGAGATTTTTTAAAAGCAATGGGATTGGATTTTAGTAATTTTATTTACGCACCCATACCAATAATTGAAGATGTTTTACAAGCTATAGAAAGCATTATAGAAAAAGTTCGAAAATCTGATAGTGACAGACTAATAGTAATTGCTGTTGATTCTGTCATGGGTGCAACTAATAAAACAGAAGATGAAACTGATTATGATGTTCAAGGGTATGCAACACAAAAAGCAAGAATATTATCTCAAGCAATGAGAAAAATAACTAAGACTGTTGCTGAACATAAAATTGCACTTATATTCACTAATCAATTAAGAAGCAACCTCAATGCTGGTTTTGGGGGAGATCCATGGACAACGAGTGGTGGTATGGCGATAGCTTTTCATGCATCATTGAGATTGAGATTAAAAATGAAAATGAGAATTAAAATAGGCAAGGACTCAGATCCTATAGGAGTTAGAAGTAATTGTCAAGTAATCAAAAGTAGAATTGGGCCCCCATTTAGAAGTTGTGATTTTGATATGTATTTTGATAGAGGATTTGATGATATAACAACTTGGTTTGAAGTAGGAAAAAAATATAATGTAATCATAAAAGCTAAAAAGTTAGAAGATGAATCAAAGCCAGAGAGCCCAAAGAACAAATTGAAAGAAATGGGTGGTGGTTGGTTTATGTTAGCACAAGATCAAGAAATGAAACGTTTTCAAAATGCTTCAATTGGTGAAACAATATTAAATGATCCTATAAGAAAACAAATGCTATATGATGGTTTGTGTGATGCTATAATTATGAAATATGTAGATAGAGATTCTGCAAAAGCAATAGACAAATCAACACTAGAATTGGAAGATATGTTGGAAGATCTATAATGGACAAAACATTCCAAGAGATTTTTAATATTTTAGAAAAAGAACATGAGAGAGAAAAAAATTTAAAGTTAAATTCTAGAGTATTAATAGTTGATGCATTAAATAACTTTATTAGAATTTGGGTGACAATGCCCACAGTCAATGATGAAGGTCAACATGTAGGGGGCATTGTTGGCTTTCTTTATACATTAGGTGTAGCAATACGAACTCTTAAGCCCACAAGAGTGTTTGTAGTTTTAGATGGTAAAAATTCTTCTTCAAGACGAAAAAAAATCTTCCCTAGTTATAAAGCAAATCGAGGTGCTGGTACAAGATTGAACAGAGCTCATCAGTGGGCAGATGAAGAAGAAGAACGAAAACAAATGCAATATCAAATACTAAGGATTATCAAGTATCTAAAGAATTTACCTGTGACATTTGTTTTAATTGACAATATAGAAGCAGATGACTCGATTGCTAGTTTGGTTGATTTATATAAACAAAGAAAAGATTTGCAAGAGTTATTTATAGTTTCATCTGACAAAGATTTTTATCAATTAATTGATAATAGAGTTAAAGTTTGGAACCCTATCAAAAAACAAATTGTCAATAAAGAAGATTTTGTTAAATTATATAATATGCAACCATATAATTTCGCTTTGTTGAAATCGCTTATGGGCGATAAAAGTGACAATATTCCGGGCATCAAGGGCTTGGGCCCAAAGACAATAGAAAAGCATTATAAATTTCTAAATGAGCATATTAAATATGTGCCAGATGATGTGCTACATTATGCAGAGAGTCATTTAGAAGGTGGTAGAGCCTATCAACTATTAGTAGACCATAAAGACCAATACCTCATGAATTATAGGTTAATGAAACTGTCTAACAGCACAATTCCAAACAGTGCAGTTTTAAAAATAATTGGACTTGTAAATAGTCCTGTGAATGAAATAAATCTACTTAATATACAAGAACTTGTTAAACAAGACAAATTGTGGAACTCATTTAAGAATATCAATGAGTGGGTTTTAACAAATTTTTTATTTCTAAATTCATTTATTAAAAAAAATATAATTTAGAAAACACACTTATATTTATCTTAAAAGGCAACAATGAAAAATGGAATTAGACAAATTATCTACATTTGGCCCGACATATCAATCAAAAGTAATTACTTGCTTAATCTATGATAAAAATTTCTTATTACAAGTTGAAGAAATAGTGCTTTCAGATTTTTTTGATTCAGAAGCTAATCAGTGGTTAGTCAACACAATTAAAAAATATTATCATGATCACAGGAACAATCCTTCATTAGAAGTTTTTAAATGTGAAATTGAAAAAGAAACAAATGAGCAATTAAAAGAAAATATTATAAAAAAATTAAAAGATTCTTATGAATTTCAAGAATCAAGTGATTTAGATTATGTAAAGAAAGAATTTTTAGAGTTTTGTATTAATCAAAACTATAAGATGGCAATATATCAATCTGTTGATGATTTAAAAAAGGGTGATTACCAATCAATAAAAAAACGTTTTAGAGATGCTGAAACTGCAGGAATGAGCACCGATATGGGTTTAGAATTATTGGAGCACAGTGCTAAAGAAATTCTTGAAGATGCAAAACGAAATACTATCGGAACTCCTTGGGAAGTAATAGATGAAATTACTGAAGGTGGTGCCGGTGATTCAAAAACTGGTGAGTTATGGATTGTTGTAAGTGGCCCCGGTGGCGGAAAAACTTGGATTTTATCAAGTGTTGGTGCACATGCATTGAAAATGGGAAAAACAGTTTTTCATTATACATTAGAATTAAGTAAAGAAATGATGTCAAGAAGATATTATTGTAGATTTACTGATTTTAATATGACAGATTTGAAGTTCAATGAACAAGATATTGATAAAGCTCTTGTCAACTTAAAGGACAACAAGGGAAAATTGGTAATAAAAGAATATGCAACTAAAAGGGCTTCAGTTGATACTTTAACAGCACATGTAGAAAGATCTATTCAAGCTGGAACAAAACCAGATTTGATAATTGTAGACTATGGTGATTTATTGAAAGCACCGAGATATTTTAAAGATAAAAGATTAGAATTGGGAAATATATATGAAGAATTGCGTGGGATGTCGGGTGATTTTAATATTCCGGTATGGACAGCATCTCAATCAAATCGTTCGGGTGCAGAAACTGATGTAATTGTTGGTGAACAAATAAGTGAAGATTATTCTAAGATAATGATTGGTGATTTTATAATGTCTGTTTCAAGAAAAGAATTGGACAATGAATCAAAGACTGCAAGAATTTTTATAATCAAAAATAGATTTGGTGTTGATAAAATTCGTTTTCCTGCAAAATTTAATGTATATAATGGAAGTTTATCGATTTTCGATCCCACAAGTTTGCAAGGAAAAATTCTAACTGAAAAGATGAATGGTGACAGTGCAATGAAAAAAGCATTAGAAGAACAATATAATAAATTAAATAAAAATAAAAAATAAAAATTGCAAGATTAACTTAAACAAAAAATTTTTACTTGATATTTATTCAAGATAAGGCCTTCAAAAATAAAATCTCGTAAATTGTAAGAACTAACAATTTCACAATTGGTTTAGTGGGTTATATATACTCCGCTTTCGTTCATAATAAACTACTTGGATATTGGTATTAATTTAATTTTTTAAATTAATTAATTATTTAAAATTAATTAATTCTATATAAATACACTGGAGATATAATTTGACTAAATATGAAGATGTAAAGAATCAAACTACTAAAGAATACTTTAATGAAAATCAATTCTCAATTGATGCATTCAATAAAAAATATAAATTATATCCAGAGGAAACTTATGTTCAAGCTCTAAAAAGAGTTTGTGATGGAATTGCATCAGTAGAAAAAACTGATGAACTAAAAAAATATTGGTCAGAGAGATGGTTTGATGAAATATACAATGATTGGTGGCATCCTGCAGGAAGTATTATGCAAGGTGCAGGTTCAGATAAAAAAATATCTTTAGCAAATTGCACAACAATTTCCATGGGAGTGCTCGATGACGAAAAAGAATGGGACAATTTAGAATCAATCATAAAAAATACTGGCTACACATTAGCCAAAACTGCCGCACATAGACAAGGATTGGGTGCTGATGGTTCAAGATTAAGGCCGCGTGGTAGTGAAATTCTAAATTCTGCAGTTCAAAGCACAGGTGTTGTTCATTGGTTTCAATGGTTAGATAGTTTTGCAAGATTTGTTGGACAAAGAGGCAGAATACCAGCTATACTTTTATCACTCAATATTAAACATCCAGACATTGAAGAATTTATAACAGTAAAATCTGATTATACAAAAATTCAAAATGCAAATATTTCAGTTCAAATAACAAATAATTTTTATAAAGCAGTAGAAGAAAATGGAGATTGGGAATTATACTTTAAAGTTCCTAAAATTAAAAAGGGAGATAAAATTTATGTAGACATCCACTCAATTGATATGTCTTGTGGCTGGGAAGAGATCAATGGAAAGATTGTATATTATAAAATTGCAACCCACAATAAAAAAGAAGAAGTTATTAAAAAGACAGTTAAAGCTAAAAAGATATTAGAATTAATTGCTCAAAACATGACAAATAATGCTGAACCGGGAATACAGAATATTGATATAGCCAGAGAATTTTCTAATTCAGATGCAGTATATGATCCAAATGATAATTATGATTCAAGAATACTTTCTACAAATGCATGTTCAGAACAATATTTAAGTCGTGAAAGTTTATGTATTTTATTGTCAATAAACATGGCAAAATTCTCAATCGATTCCGTTAGGTATGCAATTCAATTAGAAAACTTTTCTCAATCTGCCAATAGATTTGCTGACAATGTAAATCAATATGAATTTGAAAATAAAACATATGCAACACCCCACCAAGCACTAGCAATACAAAAATTAAGAAGAACTGGTTGCGGAATAACAAATATTGGTGGCTGGTTATTTAAACAAAATTTAGAATATGGAACTAAAGAAGGAAATGAAGTTGTTGATAAATTTTTAGACATTTATAATTATGAACTTTATAAATCAACAATAGCTCTTGGAAAAGAAAAGGGAAGTTTTGGTTTATTTAATAAAGAAAAGATATTAAAAGCTAAATTTATAAAACAACTTGTAAAACGATATCCTGATCTGCAATTTGATACAATGAGAAATGTCACAGTCTCTTCAATAGCACCTACCGGCACTTTAAGTTTGATGTTTAGAGAGATGATAATGAGTTATGGCATTGAACCTGCATTTGGTTTATATTATTGGAAGCGCACAAGAATGAGTGGAAAATATGAATACTATTTTATTGTCCCGGGTGTTGTAAGATCTTTATTTGAAAAGCATGAGATTGATTTGGGAATTAAATCTGATACCATGAAAGATACTTGGGATGGAAAAATTGGATCAAAAGTTGCTCAAATAATTGAAGACAACAAACATAAATTAAATATTCATTTTAAAAATGCAACAGAAATAAATCCTTTAAATAAACTCGATTTAATGAGTAGAGCAATGAAGTCAATCGATTCATCAATTTCAGTGACATACATGTTACCAGAAGGCGCTGATTGGAAAGATACATATAAATTTATATTAAAGGCATATGAAACAGGCGTAAAATCAATAGCTGCATTTCCAGATAGAAAAATGTATGGAATCATTTCTTATATTCCATTCAAGGAACTAGCATTCAAACTGCAAAAGGAAAAAATTGCAATCCATCCAGACAATTTTGATGAAAAGGAACTTGAAGAATTAAATCTTTCTAAAGAATTTATCCATGTTTCATCAGCACCAAAAAGACCCAAAAAATTGCCTGCAGATGTTTATAGTATTACAGTTAAAGGTGAAAAATTTGTTGTTGCAATTGGTTTGCTTAACGGCGCTCCTTATGAGATTTTTTGTGGTAAAATGAATGGATTAAATTTTAGATTTTCATTTAAAGCGGGATTTATTGAAAAAGTTAAAAGAGGGCAATATAGTTTAGAAATAGGTGAAGATATTTTAGTTGAAGATTTTTCAGGATATTTCAAACCTGTTGAGGCTGAATTGTTTAGAATGGTATCAACATCATTAAGACACGGTGTGCCAATAAAATTTGTTGTTGAGCAATTAAGTAAATCTGCAGACAATATGAGTTCATTGACGGCTGCAGCAAGTAGAGTATTAAAAAAATATATTAAGGCAGGAGAAATTGCAACAGGAATTAGATGCCCTCAATGTGGTTCTGAGGTTGTTTATAATGAGAGTGGATGCACATCATGTACATCATGCACTTGGGAAAAATGTTAATTAAAAAAGGAGTAAAATTATGGACTTTCATGAATATCAAAATAAAGCAAAATCAACCGCTATATATCCGGAAGAATTTAAAATTATATATCCAACTTTGGGTTTGGCGGGAGAAGCAGGAGAGGTTTGTGAAAAAATTAAGAAATGGCTAAGAGATGAAAGTGGCAAAACAATGTCAGAAGAAAGAAGACAATTATTGAGAAAAGAAATTGGTGATGTTCTTTGGTATATTGCAAATTTATCATCTGATTTAGATTTTGAATTAGAAGAATTGGCTCAAGAAAATATCGATAAATTATTTTCAAGAAAAGAAAGAGGAGTTTTAAAAGGGAGTGGAGATAACAGATGAAAATTTTAGTATTAGAAGATGATATTAGCAGAATAAAACAATTTAGAGAATCATTTCAATTCTTAACAGAAATTGCAAGAGTTGATTATTGTGATACAGCAGAAAACTGTATAGAATTATTGAAAAAAGAAAAATATAGTTTAATATTTTTGGATCACGATTTGGGTGGGCAAGTTTATGTTGATACTAATGATAAAAATACAGGTTCAGAAGTTGCACGGTGGATAGAACAAAATCCATTAGAAAGTGGACAACAAGTAATTATACACACATGTAATCCAGCTGGTGCAAAATATATGAAAGATTTAATAAGTGATTCAGTTCATATTCCATTTGTATGGGTTTATGAAACATTCATTAAGACATTTGAGCAGTTATGATAACTAAAGACGATTGGTTGCAATTCTTTCCATATAAAGAAGTTAGAAAACAACAAGAAGATTCTATCAACTTTATATTAAATAATTTTCAAAATAAAAAATATATAATTTTGGAATTGCCGACAGGCGTAGGTAAGAGTGCGATTGCAATTACAGTTGCTAGATATTTTGATAGTGATATAGAAAAATCCTGTTGGATAGTCACACCACAAAGAGTTCTACAAAAACAATACCAAAATGATTTTCAGTGGTTGCCTACAATTTGGTCAAAAGATCATTATGAATGCCCAGGAAAGGGTGGAATTATGTGTTCTATGGGCACATTAATAAATGGTGTTTATAAAGAAGAACCAAAATATTGTGATTGTATTTACAAACAAGACAAAAGGACATTTTTGGGAAGCTCCATATCATTGACAAATATTGCTTTTTTCTTAAATCATGTAGAATATTCAGAAGAAATTAAAAATAGAAAAATTTTAATAGTTGATGAAGCGCATAATTTAGAGAGTATAATTTCAGATTTTGTTTCAGTCACATTAAACAAACATACAATAGAAAACTATGGCATAAGATGGGTGGGAGACAAACAGATTGAAGATGTTATTAAATGGATTAATGGAACATTGCTGGTTCATTTAGAAAGAATAAGAGAAGACTTAAAAACTAAAATAAAATTATTCAATGAAGATGAAATATTAAATGGTGGGCAAGCATTAAAAAAGTTTGAACGTATAGACAGATTGGTTGGGCAATTAAATCGTTGTGTATCAAGATTTGTAGTTGATGAATGGGTTATGAGTGTCAACAAAGAGGGTGATGAAATTGTATTAAGGCCCATATTTGCTTCTAAATATACATATAATCAATTGCTCTGCAAAGGTGATAAGATTTTATTGATGAGTGGAACTATTTTGAATAAAGATGTTTTTTGTAAAAATGTGGGAATACCCCTTGATGATACTGAATTTCTATCTTTGGGCTCACCATTCAAAAAAGAGAACAGAACAGTTATTGCAACCAATGTTTGCTCATTAAGCTACAAAAATATAGATAGAAATTTACCACGAATAGCTGAAGTAATATACAAGTTGATAAATTCTCAACACAAGAATGAAAAGGGAATTATACATTGCAATAGCTATAAAATTGCTAATTATATTACTAAAAAAGTAAGACACAAAAATAGATTTATTGTTCATGATTCTACTAATAGAATTGAAATGTATGAATTACATTTAGGGACAACGCACCCGACAATATTAGTTTCACCCTCAATGACGGAAGGGATTGATTTGTATGATGATTTGTCGCGATTCCAAATAATAGTAAAAACTCCATTTCCATATTTGGGTGACAATTATATAACAACCAAAATGGCAAGAATACCCGGCTGGTACGAACTGGAAACAGCAAAGACAATCATTCAAGCCAGCGGTCGGTCTGTTAGAAATTCTGATGACTATTGTATGACATATATTCTTGATAGTGACTTTACATTTTTTTATAAGAAAAATTTGAATCTTTTTCCTCAATGGTATAAGGATGCTTTGATGTTTCTTTAGAAATTACTAATATATTTATATAAAAAGTTATGCCTACATACGACTTTAAATGTGATAATGGTCATGTTTTCGAAATATTTTTCAAAACAATTTTTGATCCAGTAAAATATAAGCAAGATATTTTTTGTCCGACATGCTTTGCAAAAGCAAAAAGGATATATTCAAAAAATATTGCTGGGTGGGTTCTTGTGGGCGCAGGATGGGCAAATGATAATTACGGAAATAAAATGAAACCAAAGGAGAAAAAATGAGTGAATTAAGAGTAAGTGCAAATCAAGTTTTATTGAAGCCTACAAAAGAGTCAGAGGAACAAAGATCTGGGCTGATTATTTTAAAACCACAAAATGAAAATTTAAAAAGATCTGAAATTGTAGGATTTGGGCCTATAGAAGAATATTTTCCACACAAAATTGGGAGTTTAGCATATCATCTAAAATCAGATGCAATAGAAATTGAGTTCAATCAACAAAAATATTACATAATAAATTATAAGGGCATATTAGCCTCAGAGGAAAAATGATTGAGATGAAGGGAAATATCTGGGACTTTTACAAGAAGGATCCCGAGGCTTATATTTGTATTACAACAAATGGTTTTGTAAAGAACAATGGTGAATGTGTAATGGGCAGAGGAGTTGCTCTGGAAGCAAAAAATAAATTCAAATTCTTTTCTAAAATTCTGGGTGATCTAATTAAGAAAAATGGCAATAATGTTTTTATGTTTATAGATGAAAGAATTTTAACATTCCCAACTAAGCACAATTGGTTTGAAAATTCGGATATCAAATTGATAAAAAAGTCTGCAAAACAACTTGTAGAATATATAAATGAATTTAAAATCCCAAGAGTTTATCTTCCAAGACCCGGATGCGGTAATGGAAAACTAAAATGGAAAGATGTAAAGCCCGCAATTGAAGATATTTTAGATGACAGAGTTTTAATAGTTTCAAAGGAGTTTATAAAAAATGAAATTTAGATTTCACAGAGGAACGCTAGCTGAAAGCATGGAAACAGTGGTAGAAATAAAAAACTTTCACGAACTTCAAAAGCTGTTATATAAAACATTTCCAGAATGCGATGGACAAGCAATCACTCTTAATCATGCATGCTATGACGACAGAATAAATTGGGACACTTATTATGTGTGCTTGGATGGCAAGTGCATTGGAATGAGCGACGGAGTTTTAAAAACATATGAAGAAGAATTTGATGAGGCATTCGATCAAGAGATAACAAACTGGTTATTTGGTGAAGAAGAAATTAAAGAAGAAACAGAAATAAAAACAAGAAAATGGAGTTTATAGATGCAAAAAGTTGAACCAAAAACATATATTATTTCATTGGGTGATGGATTTGATCGTAATTTTTATGATTTTTTAAAGGACAACAATATAAAATGGAGACCTGATTATAATTTTTCTTTTTTAGAAAATTTATATGAGTTTGCAGGGAGATTATGTTATGAGTCTTGGAAACAAGAAGATGGAACATTTCAAAATAAAAATTTAACTAAGATAAGAGAAGGAAATGAAAAATATTTAGACAATATTTTAAAAACAAAGCATGGCTCTGTTTTAGAGCACGGTGGAATAGTAATTTTATTTAACAATGTTTCAAGAGTTTTTACACATGAACTTGTAAGACACAGGGCTGGCACCGCAATGTCACAGACATCAGGAAGGTATGTGAGATATGATAATATAAAATTTTGGATCCCACCATCATTAGAGAAAGTATCGGAAAATATAAAAAGAGCAATTGAACAAATAGAAACTGCAATAGGTAGTATTTCCTATGATTTAGATTTAAATAATCCAAATAAAAATTTTACAGAAAAGAAAAAATTAACATCAGCACTGAGAAGAATAGCACCAAATGGGATTGCAAACAACATCTTGTTCTCTTTTAATGGCAGAAGTCTTCGCCATATCTTCCAGATGAGAAGCTCAAAACATGCAGAGGAAGAGATGCAGTTTGTCTTTGAACCACTAATGAAGAAATTAATAACAAAACTACCAAACCTACTTCAGGATTTTCAATATGATGAAGAGGAATGGACATATAAATACGAAAAAGTATAAAGGAGAAAAAAATGCAACAACAACAGCCTCAATCAAATTTAAAAGCAGACATAAACTTAAAGATCGACGAATTAGAAGATGTCAAGTGCGACAAATGTCAAAATATAGAATTTGACAGTGTTGTAAGATTTAAGAGAGTTTCACCATTGTATACAAATAATGGAAAGCCGGCATTTGTTCCTGTAGAAATATTTGTCTGCAGCAAATGTGGTCACTTAAATGATGACATGGATCCATTTAAGAAAATTATTCCTCCGATATCTACAATAGTAAAATAATGAACAACTATATAATTGGTGGAGGTGTTGCAGGTTTAACACTTGCATTTCTGGATGAAAGTTTTAAAGTTATTGATGCTAATCCGATGGGTCAAATTAATTCTAAATATCAATTGGGCCCAAGATTAATTCAAGAATCAGAAAGTACACAAGAATTTTTACTTAAATTTTTAGAAAAACATCCAGTGGCTCACATAAAAGTTAAAACTGCAAAAATTGGTTATGAAGACGAAAACGGGTTTGTGTTAGACTGGGCTAATGACATATTTAAAAGAAAATATTCTCTATTAACAAGGGGAACAGAAGAATATGAGCCCACATTTTTATCAGAAGGTAAGAATGAAATAGAGCATTATATATTTGAAGGTTTGAGTAATGACAGTTATGCATATTTATTTAAGACAATATTGTCTATCCTTGAAAGTCGAAATCAAATTATTAAGAATACAGTTGAGTCTATTGATGCAGAATCTAAAATGATTTCCATGGATGGTTATAAACAATTTAGCTATGATAATTTGGTGAACACGGTGTCCTTAAAAATTCTAAAGAAATTATTAAAAGATTCTAGTGAGCTCAACAGCATTGATTTGACAACAAAAAATAAAAATTTTTATGTAGTAGACAAACCACCAATTGAGAGAAATTTTGATTATATTTATTCTATACAAGGTAAATTTACTCGCATAACATTTTTTGATGATTATGTGGTTTATGAATCTGAACAAGCTTACCCAGAGTTAAAAGCAATTTATGGTTATGAAATTGTCTATAGAATGGAAAACTTACCCATTCAAATTGTAAAAAGTGCAAACATAGAAAACATATCAGGCATTCACATGCTTGGACGATATGCACAATGGAGTCATAAAGTAAAGTTAGGTGAAGTTATTGAACAATCAGAAAAAATTATAAGAAGGATTTATGGATAAATTTGAAAACATCTATGAAATTCAAAAGCAATTCACAGAAAAGTTTTTTAAAGTAAAACACAAGATCGACGACATGTCGCAAATCCCCAAAGTTCCAGAAATGTCTGTTAAGTGGAACAAAGAATATATCTTAGCAATTATCAAAGAAGCCAGTGAATTATTAGATGAATTAAATTGGAAAATGCATGTCAATAAAGATGAAGAAGATATTAAAGACAATTTTTTAGAAGAGGGAATTGATGTCTTGAAATATTTAATGGGCATATTGATTATGAATGGTTTTACATTAGAAGAAATATACCAAAAGTTTTTAGATAAATCACATGTTGTTGATGCCAAACTCGATCAAGATTTAATAATCAATAAGATAAAAAATAAAAAAGATGAAAAAATTGCATTTATTGATATTGATGGCGTGCTGGCTACTTGGCCTGTTGATTATATGAATTTTGTAAATGAACAATTACATGCAAATTATAAAAATTTAGAAGATTTAGAAATTGAAGTTGTAAAGAAAACTCAATATGATTTAAAAAAAGCATATAGACTATCTGGAATTAAGAAAACTATGGGAGTGCTTACTGATTCTAAAGAACTATTAAAGAGATTAAAAGAACTTGGATTCTTTATTATTCTTATAACTGCAAGACCTTATAAAAAAATATTTAGAATATATTCAGATACTCTAACTTGGTTGCAATCAAATGAATTGTTGTATGATGCAATTATTTGGGAGGAAGAAAAAGAAAAATATATTATAAATCATTTTCATGACAATGAAATAAAATTTGTTATTGATGATGACATAACTAATTGCAATATTTTAGTTCAAAATGGATTTGTAGTTTTTCATAAAATAAATCCATTTTCTTACAAAGAAGAACCTTATTTAGAAGAAAAAATTGTAAATAAATTAGATGGAAGAGTGGTTGTATTTAGAAACCACAAGGAGTTTTTTAATCACGTATCAATTAAAAATTTTTTAGGACTCAAACAATGAAAAATATTTTTATAACAGGTGAGTCAGGTGTTATTCCGATGGCTATACAACATTTGCTATTTGGCAATAAAGATTACAAAGTTGTTAATAGCCAACTTGATGACTTTAATCACTTGAAGGAGTTAAAAGAGCATCAGAGTTTCAAAGTCAGACAACCCGAACTGGATTTTTTAGATATGGATTTACTAAATAGTGTAAGTTTAAATGAACTTTGGGAAAGCACAGATGTTATAGTTCATTCGGGCGCCTATGTCGGAACAGATTTTTGCAATGAATATCCAGAGCAAGCAATAAGAACTAATGTTCAGGGAACAAAAAATATTGTAGATATTTGTAACAAGCACGGAATAAAGCTTATATATTTTAGCACCACAGCAATATTTGATCCGAATGACTATTCGGAAAGCAAACCAATAACTGAAAAAACAAACATAAACCCCCAGACATTGTATGGAATAACAAAATATTCGGGTGAGATGATATGTAAAAAATTATGCAAACAACCAACAATGATCGTTAGGCCCGTTTTTGGTTTTGGAGATTTTCCACATGATTTACATAGTGCAATAACAAAAATAATCTTTACACATTGCTATAATAAAGAGTTTAATAAAGACAATAAAATAAAAGTTTTGTTGAATTCGTGTATAAAGAAATCATATACAAGAGTTGAGAATATAGCTAATTCAGTTATTTGTTTATTGGACTTTACACACAATAATGAAATAAATGTTGGAGAATCATATTTAAATGCAAAAGACTGGAATAGTATTTTTGAATCAATGAATGTGCATCACTATAGGGATTTTTCATCAAGTGTTGAATTTGTTTCATCTGAAGACTATTTACACTATCACAATATTGACAACACAAAAATGAAGAGAATGGGAATAGACTTTGAATCATTTAAGAATTATATAGATTTTGATTCAGGTATATCTAAGACAATCACTAGCACATTAGACAATGTAAATTATATAAAACCTTATTGGATATAAAAATGATAAAAACAATATGTTATTTAGGCCCTGATTGTAGTGGGAAAGACTCCACAATGCATAAGGTTGCCAAACTTTTAGATTACACAGTGTTCTCAATGCCACGAAGCCCTATTTGCAACATAGTATATGATGCTCTTTATGATAGAATTGACGACAAAAGACATGATGCCAACATGGACTTAATAAAGTTAATGATAAAAACTATGAACACATATTTTGTTTTAGTATTTGCAGAAGCTCAAACTTTATATCAAAGGGGTATAGCAAGAAATGAAAAACATATGGATAGTGCAACTAAATATGAACTACATATAAGATTTTATAAATCATATTTTAGAATAATAAAGGCACAATTTCTAGATTATCAAAATAGATTTATTATGATAGACAATACAAATTTATCAATTGAAAAAACAGCAGAAGAAGTATGGAAACAGATACAGATATAAATAAAGCAAGTTGGTTAACATTTGAGTCAAAACCACTTGAAAGTAAAATTATAAAAAATTCTGAAAATTATTTCATAGCACCATGGAGTAATGTCAATATTATTTTTGACAAAAATGACATATTAAAGATTGATGAAATGTTAATTAAAAAAGGTGATTGTTCTACAAATGAATCGATAGACAAGATAGTTTATGGAACAGCTTATGGTTCTCATGCACTACCCTTTCATTTATACAATTATTCGGCCTTAAAAGTGATAGAAAGATTTATTGACAAAGAGCAAATGGAAAATATGACATTTGTTGAGTTGGGTTGCAATAATGGATTGATATCAAGATTATTGAATAGAAATAATTTTCCATTTAAAGAATATTTTGGTGTTGATTTTGATTTTAGTTTTATTATAGATGGCTTAAATCAATTTGATAAAAATGATAAACTGTTTCAATCAAATTTTATGGTAGGTGATTTCAACAAGCCTCTTTTATTTGAAGACAACTCAGTTGATTTTGTATATTTCCAAGAAGCATTTGATCATTGTAGAGATAAATATTTTTATTCAGAAAGATTAATATATGAAATTAATAGAATACTTAAAGATAATGGAATGTTATATATTACTTTAGTTTTTGATCATCCACATAGAGATTTATATCATTGGGATCATAATTATACTTGGAAAAAAGAAGAATTTGAAGAAATGATTACTAACTATTTTGATATAATAAATTTCAATTCACTTCTTACATTTGAAAAAACACTTCAGTTATATAAAAGCCCAAACATTCAACATGTAATTGATAACTGGCCAATAAAATTTGCAAAACAGATATGTGCTTCATTTGTCAACAATGAAGATAGTGCGGTAGGTGCTTATTTATTAAAAGTAAAAAAGGGATAGTTATGCTACAAAAAACAATACAAGAAATGAAAGATAAATTTGAAAGACAGTTTAACACAAATTTATTTGATGTTATTTTTGTGAAAGATAAAAAAACATTTGAGAAAACCAATATAGAATATTTTATAACTCCAACAAAAGAAGATGTTGCTAATTTAGTTCCTGCACCATTAGAAGAAGAGTATGTAGAAAGAGATTTTGTTATTTTGTCTTCTTTAAAAATTAGAGAAAATATTGAAAAAGATAAATTTGCAAGAGATGCTGTTTTTGTCAATAACTATGATGGAAGTGACAGACATTGCATTTCATATCTTCAATATTATATTAGAGACAACATGCTTTCTATGAATGTCTATGCTAGAAGTATGAACTTCGATACAAACTTTATTTTTGACAATCAAACATTTGTTTTAGCATATTTCAAAACTTATAATTCTTTAAAACCATTCTTTCCAGAAATAGAAATTGGTTATATTAAAGTTAATGTTTTTTCACTACACAAGATAGTATAATGAGCCACAAACATAAAACATATATCCCTCTGCACGGCCACTCAACTTATAGTTTCGGTGACGGTGTCACAAAAATTGAAGACATAATGAGCCGAACTAAAGAGATTGGTGCAAATGCCGTAGCTTTGACTGAACATGGAAACATGTCATCATTCCTAAAATTTTACAAATCAGCAAAAGAAAATCAAATAAAACCAATTCTGGGCTGTGAATTATATTTAAATGATTTGTATCATGAAAACAAAGAAAAGTTTTTATTACTCAAAAGAGGAGGGATTGTTGGAGGCGATGGTGAAGAGGGAATAGGCAAGGGAAATGAAGAGAATGATGAGTATGGACAGAGTGCAGATAATAATCATTTCTTAGCATATGCAAAAAACTATGATGGTGTAAAAAATATAATACATCTATCCAATGTTGGATTTCTAAATTTTTATAGAAAACCATTAGTGAGTTCTCAACACATTTTTGATATGTTAAATGAAAACAATATGGTAACAACAGGTTGCTTACAATCAAAGTTCAACCAATTGATCTTGGCTGATGAACATGTATTGGCTGCCAATTTGATAAAAAAATATAGAGATAAATTTGGTGATGATTTTTATTTGGAAATTCAATTAAATCAATTGGATGAACAGAAAAAGTGCAATGAGTTTTATCATATGGTTCATAAAAAGACTGGTATAAAACCTGTATTTGCACTGGACTATCATTATGCTAACAAAGACGACTGGTATATACAGTATCTATTATATGTAATAAAACAAAGAAAAACAATCACTACTATGAAGCAAGAGGATTGGTTTTACAATGTAAGAGATTTATATATTAAGGAGATTGATGAAATATATCAGAGAGCAAAGAAATATGGTTTGGATTTAGATTTTTTGGAATTAGCAATTGATTCAACTTTCGAAATAAGAGACAAAGTTGATATTGAAATTCCATTATATCCAAATAATTTCCCTAAGTTTACAGAAAATGAAGGTGAAAGTGAAACAATATTTCTTAAAAAATTAGAAGAAAAGTTCAAAGAAAAAATACACAATCAATTAATACCAAATGAAAAAATAGATGAATATTTAGAAAGACTTAAATATGAGGTTGAAGTTATTTCATCAAAAGGATTTGTTGATTACTTTTTAATATTAGATGATCTGTTAACTAATTTTGTTTATAAAATTGGAGGAGCAACAGGTGCGGGTAGAGGTAGTGCACCAGCAAGTTTAGTATTATTTGTTCTGGACATTACAAAATTGGATCCGATTAGACACAATTTGATTTTTTCAAGATTCATAAATCCTGAAAGAGTTGACCCTGCAGATGTTGATTTAGATATAGATTCTGAAACACAAAAACAAGTAGAAGAATATTTGAAACAAAGATGGGGTGATGAAAAAGTTTGTCATATTGCTAATTTTATAAAGTTTGGCTCAAAAACAATTATTAAAGATTTATGTAGAGTATTTGAGCTTGATTTTATAATGTCAAATAAATTAACATCATACTTCGATCAATTAAAAATTGCTGACTTGTCAATAGAAGAAGAATTGAAAGTGGCAGAAAAACTTGCAACCAAAAGAAATGAACACAGTTTAATAAAATTCATTGATGATAATAGAGAAATTTTTATTAAATATGGTGGCAAATTGATGGGAATGATAAGACAAACTGGTAGACATGCATCAGGCACCTTAATTTCCAATGAAAAATTAACAGAATCTGATTTGCCTATTTTGAAAGTTAGTGGGGAAATTGTGACAGGTGTTCAAGAGGGAGCAGATGAAAGAGAAGTAAGTGAATTGGGATATTGCAAATTAGATATTTTGGGATTGAAAACAGCTTCAATTATTAATAATACTTATAAGTTAGTAGAAAAACAATATAATATTAAAGATTTAGAAAGAAAAATATTGCTTTCTAAATTTGACGATGCTGATGTTTACAAAGAATTTGAAAGGGGAAACTGTAGAGACATATTCCAGTTCGGCTCAGACAATATGATATCTCTAATTATGAAAGTTAAACCAGTTTCTGAAACAGATTTAAGCACAATCAATGCTTTGTGGAGACCTGCTATTATAAACTCAGGAGGTGTTGATGAATACTTGTATAATAAGAAAAATGTTCAAGAAGCTAAAAGTAAATTGGATCAGGTTCATAAAAAACTATGGCCAATATTAAAAGAAAGTTTTGGCATTCCAGTTTTTCAAGAACAAATTATGTTTATATTACAAGACATTGGAGACTTCTCATTGGCTGAAGCTGACAAGGGAAGAAAAATTATGAAATTATTGCACAAAGGCAATCAAGATAAAACAGATGCATTTTTTAAAATGTTGGATAAGTTTCAAGCTGGTGCAAAAAAGAACGGTGTTGAAGAAAAAGAACTTGATTGGTTGCTCGATATTATGGGAAAATACTCTGAATATGGTTTTAACAAAAGTCATTCATTAGCTTATTCGATCAACGCTTACATTGCAATGTATTTGAAAGTTCACTATCCTAAAGAATATTATGCAACCTTATTGAATTATTCTAGTCAAGATGAAATAAGTTGGTATATGAAACAAGCTAAGCTGTCTAATATTGTTGTCAACAAATTTAAACTAAAAAATACATCAAATCAATTTACAGTAGACTACAAAAATAATTCTATTAGGATGGGACTAAATCATGTTAAGGGATTATCATCAATCGATATCGACAAAATAAATTCTATAACTGCCAATGATTTAACTGAGTTAGTTCAACAAATTTCATACAATAAAATCTCAAAAAGATCGTATGATCCATTATGTAGATTAAATTATTTTTCAGACATATTTGAAAATGCTCAATTATTAGAAATTATATTGACTAATTGCAAACGAATTAAAAAGAAAGAAACATTTGAACAAAAAATAGAGCAAACCATTGAAGATAATAAAAAAATCGAAAATTATACAGAAAAAGAGTTTCAACAATTTGAAAAAAAATATTTGCAATTTTATATATCTGAACACCCATTTGAGAAAGCAAGGGAAAGAGCTGAAAAAGTTGCAAGTGATTTAACAGAATTTTTAAAGAGTCCCAAGGATGTTGTTGATGATGAAGAGGGTGCATGTTTATTATATGGAGTTATTAATGATATTCAATTAAAGACAAGCAAGAAATCAGGGAAAAAATATTATAAACTTATATTAGAAGATGATGAAAAGCAATTATATATTACTGTTTTCAATGCCGTAGACATAGCACCATTGGCAATTGGTGATATTATTATTATCATGGCCAACAAAGATAATTACGGTTTTACAAAAATGAGAGCATATCCAATTCAAAAATTAAGTTAGGAGCAATTATGGAAAATGCAGTTGAAAATTTAAGAAAAGTTTCGGGCACACATCCTTCAGAAAATCCTGAAAAAAGAAATGAATTTTTAAATTTAGATAATTCAATTGAAGTTGAACTTGTTGATCATAATGAAAATCCCTACAAGGCAATGTTTTTGACAAGCACTGCAACATGGGGAAACAATGAATATGAAAACAAATGGACAAGCACAACACCCGAGGGCAAATTAGAAGTTGTAAAAGCAGTTTTAACTAATAACACTTTGCCACAAGCAAGAGAAATGGTCAATTTTATTTTTAGAGTTAGAGGAACCCCAAGATGGTTGTTTGATAGACATACCCAAATCCCTTTTACTTCATTTATGTCAATTGGTTGTCGCGATAATAACAAATTGGACTCCGATTTTATTTTTCAGAATGGTAAAAAAGTTCAACAACAAGAAGAAGATGCTTTAAACAAATTGAAAGATTTGTATGAATATGTAATAATAAAGGGGCAAGGTAGTTGGCAATCTGCAAGAACATTCATGCCTCAATGCTATCAGCATTCATATTATTTTGGGCAAAATTTATTGTCAATCTCTTCTATGAAATTTAAGGATGATAATGAATCAAAAATGCTCGCCATTTTATATGTTGAAATTACAAGAGCAATAATGAATAAGTTTCCATTGATTGGTATATATTCAAGAACTTGTTTTTCTAAATTAGACATATTAAAACTAATATCAAGTTTTAAATACAGTGACTTAAAAGAAGAAGACAAACAATATTTTGAGAGGGACTAACATGTTAACAAATAACAACATAATGATTTACAAAGGTGTCAATGATTTAGAAGTTGAAATTCATGAGTGGGATGGAACCACAATTACATATCAAGTTTCCAACACGCCCATTTGTCAATTTGATCAACATGCCAGAGCAAGAATTGGAGTGAAATTTTTTAATTATAAGGTTGCTGAGGATCCAGTTTATATTTTTTATACTCATGTTTATGATATGTTAGCAAAAGATGAAGAATTTAGAAACAATGTTTTTGACACATTAGAAAAATTAGAAGTTATTAGAAAAAATGAACAAGAAATTCCAACAACATATAATTTGATGACAAGGGCTTGCACTTATTGGGTTAAACAAGATATAAATTCTCTTAAAGGGCAGATGAATAGAAGACTCAAGCTTTGTGAAGAGGAATTTATTGTTGGTGTTCATTGGCTGTTAAGAGACAAAATGATTAAAATGGGAATAGAAGAAGCAAAAGATTTTCTTCCAGGGTGCGATAGAATAGAGAGATGTGATTACAGTTCTGCGGATTACTTATCAAATATGTTTGGTTGTTTATTTAGTGGGTGCGGAAGGTGGCCAGACAAGGCACAGTATGCCTCTTTTAATGAATCATGCACAACAAACAGTTTATTGGAAGATCAATTAAAAATCAAAATTCAAAGATCAGAATATGAGACAACAAAAGTTAGATAAAATATTTATGGAGATTGCAGAGAAATTTTCTGAATTATCTCATTGTGCTTTATATAAAGTTGGTTGTGTAATTGTTAAAGATGAAAGAATTATTTCAGTTGGCTATAATGGAACATTGCCCGGGATGACAAATTGTGAAGAAATATTTGGAAAAATTTATACCACAGATGTTCAAAGGGAAAGGCACCACAAATGGAGTTCAGCAAATGAAATTCATGCAGAAATGAATGCTATTTTATATGCTGCCAAAGTGGGATTAAAAGTAGAAAATTCAATCTTATATTCAACAGTAAAACCCTGTCAACATTGTATGAAAAATTTATTGCAAGCAGGAATTAAAAGAATTGTTTATAAACACCCATACGATAAGGATGTTGAGGGACAAACTGTAAATGAATTTATGGAGCTCAACAACATAATAGTGGAGAAATTATGAATGGATATATCGTGGGAGAAGAAACCGAAATAATATTTAATGAATATGTAATAACAACACCTGCATTTGTTTACTGGAACATATTGCCAACTAAAGAAAATGAGATATCTAAAGAGTATAACTTTGCAGATTTTGATATATCTAAATTTTATAGATTCAATAAAATATATGGTGATTTTTTCATTTTTAAATATAAAGAAAAATTGGATGAATTTAAGAGTCAAGTTAGTGAATTTAATGTAAATATATGTATTGAAAATTTGATGAAAACGAGTAGAGATCAAATTCTATTACTTGACACAAAGACAGAATCAGACAATAATACAGTTTTTATATCAAAAGATAGCACATTTGATTTTATCGGTGACTATTTTGTTTCAATTCACAAACGTAAAATGTCATGTCAAGCATTAAAGGCACAATCCATTTATAAATACGGTAAGTTAGTTGATCAAAGTAATGCTTGGATTGAAGGGCCCGCCTCAGGTGATAAGGGATATTATTACCCTGTTGCAGCTTTTAAAAATAAATTATCAATAGCAGATGCACTTAAAAATTTTTTAAATCAAAAATCATTATCACAAATATTGCGGGAGAAAAACAATGGAAACACCAACAATTCAAACAATCAGTAATTTAGATATCGAAACAGCTGAACTGATAGAAGATATGGAAACAAAATATCCACAAATGACTGCAAAATTTAAAGAACTTTGTGCAGATCAATACATAACATTTCTCAAAAAGCAACATGATTATG